>ENA-UOUL01000119-UOUL01000119.1-bioreactor-metagenome-genome-assembly--contig:-NODE-119-length-127620-cov-8.423183_pt1 | contig 127620 bp, 90 predicted proteins | sample MGYA00249838_ERZ747220 | MGnify/ENA primary metagenome ERZ747220 (study PRJEB28778, sample SAMN05720191) | bioreactor metagenome | isolation source: Anaerobic biogas reactor | place: USA:Washington... | reverse complement strand
GCATGCCGCTTGCGCGGATGGCGCAGCTTGGCCGCGGACAACAGGCGGTCGATCTGGGCGGCGCTGATGCCGAGCAGCTGGCCGCGCAACTCCGCCGGAAGCGCACCGTGATGGCGCTCGTAGGAGTCGAGCCACCACGGCAATCCCGGCGCCATCAGCTTCCCGCACGGCTGATCCATCAGCAGCCAGAGCGTTTCCAACATCACGGCCACCTCCGGCCCGTAGGTTTTCTTGCGTCCGCACGGGGGCTTCGCCTGGCGCCGGACCTTCCGTCGCATCACTTTGATGGCGTGCTTGCGCGTCCACCCCTCCATCTCCAAGACCTCGTTCAAGATCCGCGTCTTCCATTCCCGTCCCGCCCGGGCGTATCTCCGGCGATAGGTTTCCAGTGATGCCATGCTCATGTCCATGCCTCCTTTTCGGGTGTCATATATTTTGAGGCAACGGCTTTTTCCTCCCCCCACCGGCCCAGATCCTTGGGTGTCATCTATTATGAGGCAATGCGGCCCAAACGTCGTTTTCGGAAAATATCTTGGCACCGTGCGGTGCGCCGAGTAGGATATCACGACAACAAGGATACGACGCCGGATGGAGGTGCCTTATGACCGTTAAGATCACTCGTGAATTCCTCGAAAAAATTCCCAAGACCGATCTGCATGTTCACTTGGACGGTTCCCTGCGCCTGTCCACGCTGATCGAACTGTCTAAGGCGGCCAAAGTGCCGTTGCCATCCGATACAGAGGCCGGCCTGCAGGAACTGGTATTCAAGGAGAAGTACCAGGATTTGCCGGATTATCTGCGCGGATTCGACCTGACCTGCGCGGTGCTCCAGACGGCAGAAAGCCTCGAGCGAGTGGCGTATGAACTGGCCCTGGACAACATCGCCGAAAACGTGCGCTACATCGAAGTGCGCTATGCCCCTCAACTGCATGTGCGCCCCGGATTCACGGTGGAAGCGGTCGTGGAAAGCGTGCACCGCGGCCTCGAACGGGCCCAGCGGGAGCACAACTCCTCGCCTGGCGTCCGGCAAGGGACGGATATTCCCTTCCACTACGGCATCATCACCTGCGCCATGCGCTTTTTCAACCGCCACATGTCGGCCTATTACGCGCAACTGTTCGATGTGATGCCCCATGCCCCGACCAAAGAAGTCATGTCCATCGCCTCGCTGGAAATGGCCCGGTCCGCCGCCGTTCTGGCGCACGACAAGGGAATTCCGGTCGTCGGGTTCGACCTGGCCGGCGCCGAAGCCGGCTACCCGGCCATCGACCACAAAGAAGCCTACCAGTACGCCCACGTGCATTTCTTGAAGAAAACCGTGCATGCCGGCGAAGCCTACGGGCCCGAATCCATCTTCCAAGCCATCACCGAATGCCATGCGGACCGACTGGGCCACGGGACCTGGCTGTTTGCGGCGGATAAAGTCAAGGATCCCGGCATCAAAGATCCGAACTATTACGTGAAATGCCTCGTGGACTACGTCGCCACCCGGCGCATTACCCTGGAAGTCTGCCCGACCAGCAACCTGCAGACCATCCCATCCATCACGTCGGTCGCCGACCACCCCCTGCGGAAAATGCTGGATGCCAATCTGTCGGTATCCATCAATACTGATAACCGGCTGGTATCCCGCACCAGCGTGACCCGCGAATTGGAACTGGTCTGTGAAAACCTGCCAGTCACGCCCGCCAAGCTGCGGAACATCATCCTGGCCGGCTTCAAGGGATCGTTCTTCGGCCCCTACAATGAAAAACGCGCCCTGGTCCGGCAGGTCATCAATCGATTCGATGCCTTGGAGCATCAATATCTCGGACGTGTCGGAGGCTAGGCCCGCATGCGGATTTCTCCGGGGCCAATGGCATTTCTCCCGGTGCTGGCTCTTCTGGCGGCGCATGTCAGCGGTTGCCGCACCCCCTTGGCCTCTTCCGCGGCGCTTCGCATCGGGACGGTCCGGGACGCCCCGCCCTTGATCTGCCGTCAAAAAGGTCGCTGGACGGGCCTCGAAGCGGACCTGGGCCGGAATCTGGCCGCCCGACTGGGAATGAAACCGGTTTTCATTCCATTACCGGCGGAGCGATTGACGGATGCCCTCCTCACCGGCAAGGTGGACATGCTGATGGCCGGGCTGACCATCACGGACACGCGTCGCCTTCAAATGGATTTTTCCCTGCCCTATCTCGTGGTGGGCCAGGCTGCGCTGATCCGTTCCGAAGATCTGTTGCGCTACAACACAGACCTGAAAATCCGTTCCACCCGATGCCGGATTGGCCTGCTGGCGGACTCCCCGGCCGAGGAACTGGTCGACACGTATTTCTCGCCCGCAGTTCGTTTGGTATTCGCCCGGCCGGCGGAAGGCGCCGGCGCCCTGGAAAAACAGCAAATCGATATTTTCATGCATGATGCGCCCGCGGTCTGGTGGCTGGCCGGGCAATCCAAGGGGCGGTTAATCGTTGCGCCCCCCTTGTTTGCCCGCGAAGAACTGGCCTGGGGCTTTCGCCGCAGCAGCAATGCCCTGCGCGAGGCCGCCAATCAGGTCCTGGCCGAATGGCGACAGGACGGCACGCTGGAAGCCGTACTGCAGCGCTGGCTGCCTGTCTCCCGATAGCATTTTTCCGAACATGACCATGGCCGCATCTTTGCTGATCGTGGGCGCCGGCCCGGCAGGCCTGATGGCTGCCCTGGTGGCTGCCAGCCGCAATCCACCCCATGGCGTCACCGTGGTTGAGCGTCTGCCTGCCGCCGGGGTAAAACTCGCCGCCAGCGGAGGCGGACGCGGCAACCTGAGCCACATTGCAACGGAAGACGAATTCGTCGCTGCATTTGGCAAACATGGGCGTTTCACCCTGCCTGCCTTCCGTGCATTGCCACCCGAAGCTCTTCAGCGCCTTTTGAAAGACATCGGCGTTCCAACCCTTGTTGACGACACCGGGCGCGTGTATCCGCGTTCCCAATCCGCCGCGGCCGTACGCGACGCCCTGTTTCACGCCTGCCGAAAGGCGGGGGTGCGCTTTCAGTTTGGCCAGCAGGTGCAATCACTGACGGTCCCGGCCACTCCTGAGGAGCAATGGCGGGTGGACTCTTGGACCGCCCATTCGGTGCTGCTGGCCGCCGGCGGGCAATCCACTCCGCGCCTCGGCTCCGATGGCTCCGGTTTCGCTCTGGCCCGTTCCTTGGGCTATTCCATTATTCCACCCGTTCCCGCGCTGACCTCCATCCAGACAATGGAAACCTGGCCTGGCATCCTCCGGGGTGTGTCGCTTCCCGACGCCACGCTTGCCATCGCCGATTCACGCGGGTCCGCTGTGCGCGGCGAACTGCTGTTTACCCATCGCGGTCTCTCCGGGCCCGCCGTCCTTAACCTTTCCGGACGGATCGCCCGCCTGCGGTACGACGGGCATCCCGTCATCCTTCGCTTAAGCGTCATGCCGGATCTCCCGAGTTTTGCCCGCCAGCGAACAATCGCCGGAACCAGACGGATCCTGTCCTGGCTGAGCGAATCCCTGCCCCGGTCCCTGGCCACGGTCCTGCTCGAACTGTCCGGGATTCCCCGCGACCTGACTTTTTCACGCCTGGCCATGGGCCAGGAACGCGCGCTGCTGCTTCACCTGACCGCATGCCCCCTGACGGTCTCCAGCACGGGCGGATTTGAGCAATCCATGGCAACCGCCGGCGGCATCACCCTCAAGCAGGTATGTCCTGAGACCCTTGCCGGCCGCTTGACCCCGCGCCTGTTCCTGGCGGGGGAAATCCTTGATCTCGATGGACCCACGGGCGGCTGGAATCTCCACTGGGCCTTTTGCTCGGGATACCTGGCCGGAATGAAGGCCGGTTTCTAGGGAATCTCAGGAACTCCGCATGGCTGCGACGATGGCATCGCAGACGTAATCGAGGGTGCCTTGGGTGAGGCCGGCGACATTGATACGGCCGCCCTTGACGATATACACGCCCTTTTCCTCGCGCAGAAAATTCACTTGCGCATCGGTCAGGCCGCTGAAGGAAAACATTCCTTTCTGGCGGACGATGAAGGCAAAGTCCCGTTCGGGCAGGCGATTCGCAAGGCCGGCCGCCAGCCGCTGCCGGTTGCCGGCAATGCGCAAGCGCATGTCTTCCAGCTCCTGCAGCCACAGATCATGCAATTCTGGATTGCCGAGCACCGTGCAGGCCAAGGCGGCGCCATGCCGCGGAGGATTGGAATAGAGGGTGCGGATGATGCGCTTGATTTGGGAAAGGACCGGCTGGGCCGCGGCCGGGGTCTCCGTTATCGCCAGCAGAGCGCCCACGCGCTCGCCGTACAGGCCCATGTTCTTGGACAACGAAGTCGACACGAGAGCTTCCGGCACCTTGGCGAGCATGGTCAGGAGAGAGCTTCGGTCCTCGGCTAGTCCGTCGCCAAATCCTTGGTAGGCAAAATCGAAAAACGGAAGCCAGCCGACTCGGGCGGCAATGTCCCCCATGCGCGTCCAGGCGGCGGCATCCGGATCCGCACCGGTGGGATTGTGGCAGCAGACATGCAGCAGCACCACGTCACCGGCCGGAACATGTTCCAAGGCCTGGCACAAGGCCTCCGGCTCCACGCCGCGGGTGGCGGCATCGTAATAGGGATATTCCTTGACTGGGCAGCCCGCGGCAGTGAAGACGCCCTTGTGATTTTCCCAGGTCGGGGTGGGCAGCCAGACCGCGGCCCCGGGCCGGAACTGACGCAGCAATTCCGCACCGATCCGCAGGGCCCCCGTGCCGCCGGGGGTTTGCGTCACGGCCACGCGGCCGGCGGCCAGCTGGTGAAAATCCGGCCCCAGGGCCAGCCGGGCCGCCTCGACGCCAAATTCCGGAATTCCGCTGATGGGAGCGTAGTTCTTGGTCCGTTCCGTTTCCCACAGCACTCGTTCCGCGCGTCGAATGCATTCCAGCACCGGGGTCGCGCCTTGCTCGTTCATGAAAACACCCACGCCCAGATTGACTTTGTCCGGGCGGGGATCGTGGCGGAAAGCTTCGGTCAGCCCCAGGATCGGATCGGCAGGCGCGGATGCGATGTTCGATAATGTCATCGGCTTTTTTTCTTTCAGGGATAATAGGCTGCAACCCAGGGGCGGATGGTTTCCTCGCCGACTTTGACGATCGCCATTTCGCGGTGCGCGTTTTCCGCGGAATCGGAGGCATGGGCGGCATTGACCATGATGTCCTGGCCGAATTCACGGCGGACGGACCCCGGCAGCGCCTTGCTGGGATCGGTGGGGCCGAGGATGTTGCGGATCCGGGCGATGGCGTTGACCCCGGCATAGACCAGCAACAGGCAAAGCTGGGTTCCCGGCTTGTTTTTTTCCTCGTCCACCAGTCCCTCGCCCCAGCGGCCGGTCATGAACTGGACGATCTGGTAGAACTGGTTGTCGCCGTAGGCCGGGGCCAGGATTTCGCCCAGCCGGCCCTTGAGGTCCTCGGAGACGGACATGCCCAGCTCGCCGGCGATGGCCTTGGCGCTGCGTTCGGCGACCAGGCCTCTCAATTTTTCGCGCAGCACGGTGCGCACCGGGCCGTAGAACTCCTCGGCCTCGGCAACCGTCATCCGGTGGATTTTGGCGGCGACGATCCGGAGGCCGGAGCGGGAAAAGATGTCAATGATCAGGCCGGGCCGGGCGCTGGCAAAACGGAAGTTATCGGGCTTGAGAATGACCAGCGCCTTCTCCAGGGCCGATCCCTGGGGAACGTCGCCGGCGTCGTCCACGATGCCGCCGCATTCCTCGCTGTATTTGGCCCAGAGCTTCAACGCCTCGCCAGCAGCGTTGAGATTGGGGCCGATGAATACCGCCGGTTCCAGGTAATGGGTGGCGCCGGCGGGGTCCAGGATGTAATCTCCGAAGGTATCCCGGACACCCTCGCCGCTGGTCGTGGGCCGGATCGGGCCGGTGACGTCTTTCACGGCCTGAATGGCGTTTTCCCCCTCGAACAGCAGCATCATGACGCGCCGGCGGCTGCCGGTCGCGGGGTCCGGGCCATACTGCCGTTCCACATAATCGGCCAGGAGCGAACGCACGACCGGGTCCACGTCCGGATCATTCCGGATCAGTTCGGCGTAGGCATGCGCCAGTTCGGCATGGGGCGCGAACATCCGCGCCGCCACAAAATCCAGGCCCGTGCGGCTGATATAGCGAGCGATCACGCCGCCGGTCCTGGATTTGGCAACGGTATAAGGATTGATCAGAACAAACGCTAGTTCCTTGGCCATGAGTCGGTTCCTCCTTGCATGTGCCTCTGCGGTGCGGGTCAGGACGCCGTCAGGGTTTCGATCAGCTTGCTCAACTTGTCGCGCTTTTCCATGAGTTCGCGCTTGCGGCCCCGGACCTGTTCGACCACATCGGGCTTAGCCCGGCTGACGAAATTGACGTTCTCCAGTTTCTTGCAGACATTTTCCAGTTCCTGCCCGGTTTTCTGGAGCTGTTCGGCGAGGCGGCGGCGTTCCGCAGCCACGTCCACATGCCCCTCCAGGGACATGAACAGGGTGCCGAGCGGGGTGATCACACTGGGCATGGTCCGAGCCGGCACGAAGTCCGACTCCACTTCCAGTTTGTCGGCCTTCAAATAGGGCAAGTAGGCGGCGCGGTCGGCCCGCACCCGTTCGCCGATGGCAGCATTGGCTGGGCGCAACACGAAATCCGCGGTCTGGGCCGGGGGCAATCCGTAATCCGCGCGCAGATTGCGCGCCAAGCCGATGGCAGCATGTTTGGCATCCACGTAGGCCACCGCCTCGGGCTGGATGCCCCAGGCCAGCAAGGCATCGTCCTCCATGACCCGGGGCCACGGGGCGATCATGATCGATTCCGCCCCATCCGCATATCCCAAAGCCTGCCAAAGTTCTTCGGTCAGGAACGGCATGATCGGATGCAGCAGGCACAGCGCTCGGGACAGCACATAATGCATCACCTTGAGCACTTCGTTCTTGCGCCGCTCGTCGGAGCCATTGAGGGGCAACTTGGCATATTCCACGTACCAGTCACAAAACTCGTGCCAGAAGAAATCGTAGATTGCCTTGGCGTAGTCGTTGAAGCGGCAGCGCTCGATGTTCTCGTCACACGCGGAAATGGTCCGGTGCAACCGCGCGACGATATGCTGGTCGTCGGCTGTCAACAGGGCCGGATCGAACTGCGGCTCGTGCCCTGCCCCGCCGGCGAAACCCGCACTGTGCAATTGCAGGAACCGCGCAGCGTTCCAGATCTTCGTACCGAAGTTGCGGCCCAGCTCGAATTTCTCCCTGGAAATGTAGACGTCCTGCCCGGTGGCGGTCAAAGCGATCAGGCTGAAGCGCAGGGCATCGGCGCTGTAATCCGTGATGATATCGAGCGGATCGATGGAATTGCCCAGGCTCTTGCTCATCTTGCGGCCCTGGTTGTCGCGTACCGTGCCGTGCAGGTAGACGCGCCGGAACGGCACGTCACCCATGAACTCCAGGCCGGCCATGATCATGCGCGCCACCCAGAAGAAGATGATGTCCGGGGCGGTGATGAGGTCGCTGGTGGGATAATAGAATTTCAGGTCGTCGCTGGACTTGGGCCAGTTGAACACGCTGAAGGGCCAGAGCCAGGAACTGAACCAGGTATCGAGCACATCGGGATCCTGAAAGAACTTGTCCGATCCGCAGCGCGGGCATTTCGACGGTTCGCCCTTGGCGGCCCACTGGTGCTGGCAGTCCGGCTCTTCGCAATAGAACACGGGAATGCGGTGTCCCCACCAGATCTGGCGGCTGATGCACCAGTCACGGATGTTCTCCATCCATTCCAGGTACACTTTGTTCCAGCGTTCCGGCACGAAGCGAACCCGGCCGTCCTTGACGGCCTCAATGGCGGGGCGTGCCAGGGGTTTCATCTTTACAAACCACTGCGGCGACAGGCGCGGCTCCACCGCAGTCTGGCACCGGTAGCAGTGGCCCACCGCATGCGCATGGTCTTCCACCTTCACCAACTGTCCGGCGGCCTGCAGGTCCGCCACGATCTTTTTGCGGCATGCAAACCGGTCCAGCCCCTGGTAGGGGCCGGCGTTTTCGTTCATTTCGCCGGTTTCCGTCATCACATTGAGCATCGGCAGGTCGTGGCGACGGCCCATTTCGAAGTCGTTGGGATCGTGCGCCGGCGTAACCTTGACGGCGCCGGTCCCGAACTGCGGGTCCACGAAATCGTCTTCGATCACGGGGATTTCGCGCCCCAGGACCGGCAGCACCAAAGTCTTGCCCTTGAACTTGGCATAGCGGTCATCACGGGGATTCACGGCGACCGCCGTGTCGCCCAGCAGCGTCTCGGGGCGCGTGGTGGCGACCACCACGAACTCGTTTTTGCGGCCGCCCTTGACCGGATAGCGGATGTGCCAGAGATGGCCCGCCTGGTCCTGATGCTCGCTCTCTTCGTCCGACAGCGCCGTGCAGCAGCGCGGGCACCAATTGATGATGTATTCTCCGCGGTAGATCAGCTGCTTTTCATAGAGGCGAATGAACACTTCGCTGACGGCCTCGCTGAGCCCCTCGTCCATCGTGAAGCGCGTCCGGTCCCAGTCGCACGAATTGCCCAGCTTCTCCATCTGGCGCAGGATCGTGCCGCCGTACTGTTCCTTCCAGGCCCATACCTTCCGGATGAACTCGTCGCGGGGCATGTCCCAGCGCGTGCGCCCCTGCTTCTTCAGGTCTTTCTCCACCGCATTCTGGGTGGCAATGCCCGCATGGTCCGTGCCCGGCACCCAGACCGCGTTGAAACCCTGCATGCGCTTGCGGCGGATCATCACGTCCTGAATGGATTCGTTCAGGGCATGGCCCATGTGCAGGATGCCCGTTACGTTCGGCGGCGGAATCACGATGCAATATGGCTCGCTGCCCCGCGCCGCCGCGGAGTGGAAATATCCCTTTTGTTTCCACCAGGCGTACCAGTGGGCCTCCATGGAATGAGAATCGTAGTTTTTCGGCAATTCGGACATGGATGCTCCTCTTACTGGCCACCGGACTGGCGGCGCTGTTCGTCGAGGAACAATTTGTACTCCACGCTGTCCACCAGCGCCTCCCACGAGGCTTCGATGATGTTTTCGCTGACGCCCACCGTGCCCCAATGCTCGCGCCCGTCCGAGGAATCGATGAGCACGCGGGTGGTGGCCCGGGTGGCGGTTTCAGGGTTCAGGATGCGGACATGGTAGTCCTCGAGCACCACGGAGTCGATGGCCGGATAGAACCGCCGCAGGACCTTGCGCAAGGCGTCGTTGAGGGCGTCCACCGGGCCCTCGCCCTCGCCGGCGGTCAGTTCGGTCTGACCCTTGACACTGATCTTGATGGTGGCCACGGTGGTCGCCTTGCTCTCGGCGTTGTCCTTCTGCACCACCACGCTGAAGCCCTGCAGTTCAAAGAAAGGCACATGCTTCTTGAGCACCTTCTGGACGAGGAGCTTGAAGGAGGCATCGGCCGATTCGAACGCGTACCCGTGCTTCTCCATGTTTTCGAGCCGATGGAGGATGTCCTGAATGGCCGGGGAATCCTTCTGAAAGACGAGGCCCATTTCGCCGGTCTTCATGCGGACGTTGCTGGCGCCCGAGAGTTCGCTCATCAGGATACGGCGTTCGTTGCCGATCGCGGCGGGGTCGAGGTGCTCAAAGCTTTGCGATATCTTGCCGATGGCATCCACATGCATGCCGGCCTTGTGGGCAAAAGCACTTTCCCCGACGTAGGGCCGGTTTTTGGGGGGACGCAGATCGGCAATCTCATCCAGCAGCAAGGACAGACTGCGCAACTGGGCCAGTTGCGGACCGCAGGCCAGCCGGGCCTTCATTTTGAGGGCCAGGGCGGGGATGATGGAGCAGAGATTGGCGTTGCCGGTCCGTTCTCCATACCCGTTGATGGTGCCCTGGACCATGGCGGCGCCGGCTTCGATCGCGGCCAGCGAATTGGCCACCGCCAGCTCGGCGTCGTTGTGCGTGTGAATGCCCAGGACGACCCGCGGGAAACGCGCCGCGGCCTCCGCGGTGATGCGCGCCACCTCAGAGGTCAGGCGCCCGCCGTTGGTGTCGCACAGGACCAGGGCATCGGCACCGGCGTCCGCCGCGGCCTGCAGGGTTTGCAAGGCGTAATCAGGGTTGTCCAGATAGCCGTCGAAGAAATGTTCCGCGTCGTAGAAGACCTCTTTCCCATGCTGCTTGAGCCAGGCCACTGAATCGGCGATCATCCGAAGATTTTCCGCGGCGGTGGTCTTGAGAACTTTTTCCACATGCAACAGCCAGCTTTTGCCGAAGATCGCCGCCACGGGAGCGCCGGTCTGGAGGATGGCGGCGAGACCGGGATCCTGGTCCGCGGCCCGGTTGGCGCGCCGCGTGCTGCCGAAGGCCGTCAGTCGGGCATGCTTCAGGCGGACGTTCTTCATCTCATCGAAAAACGCCATGTCCTTCGGGTTCGACGCCGCAAAGCCGCCTTCGATGTAGTCGATTCCGAACTCGTCCAGACTGCGGGCAATGCGCACCTTCGCCGGCAGCGAAAAATTGATGCCTTCGCCCTGCGCGCCATCGCGCAGGGTCGTGTCGTAGATGGCAATATGCTTCATGGCAGCTCCCGGGGCCCGGGTCCCCCTCTACTTCCTGGATTTGGTCCGCGCCGGCGGGCGCCGCCGCGCCGGGGATTTCCGCGGGGGAACGGACAGGTTGAAAGCTCCATGCAGGGACCGGACGGCCTCATCCGCCTCCCCGGCGCGGATCACCACGGAGATCTTGATTTCGGAGGTGGAGATCATTTCGATGTTGATGTGGCGGGTCGCCAACACGTCGAACATGCGGTAGGCCACCCCGGAGTGGCTCTTCATGCCCACCCCGACGATGCTGACCTTGGCGATGTCCGGATCAAAATTCAGCCCCGCGGCCCGGATTTCCTTCACCAGCGGCTCGATCACCCGGCGCGTCTTGGCAATGTCGTCCTTGGCCACTGTGAACGACACGTCGGTGATGCCGGCGGCGCTGACGTTCTGGACGATCATGTCCACGTTGATGTTGGCGGCGGCCAATTCCTTGAAAATGCGGGCGGCGACCCCGGGGGTGTCCGGCACCCCCAGCAGCGTCGCCTTGGCCTGGTTCTTGTCGGCGGCAATGCCGCGGATGATGACCTGTTCCATTTCCTCGACCTCCTCCCGCACCAGCGTGCCGGGCTTGACTTCGAAACTCGACATGACTTCCAGCACGACTCCGTAGTTCTTGGCGAACTCCACGGCGCGCGACTGCAGGACTTCCGATCCGGCGCTGGCCAGTTCCAGCATTTCGTCGTAGGTGATTTCATCCAGTTTGCGGGCATCCGGGACCACGCGGGGATTGGCGGTAAACACGCCATCCACGTCTTTCAGGATCTGGCAGCGATCGGCCTTCAGGGCCGCGGCCAGGGCGACGGCCGTGGTATCGGACCCGCCCCGGCCAAGGGTCGCAATGTCCTCGGACGAATTCATGCCCTGGAAACCCGCCACCACGACCACGCAGCCCTGGTCCAGGTGGTGGTGAATGCGGCGGGGGTTGATTTCCTGGATCTTGGCCTTCAGGTGTATGCCATCCACCTTGATGCCGGCCTGCTGGCCGGTCATGGAGATCGCCTTGACCCCCAGCGCATGCAGCGCCATGGTCAGGATGGCACTGGACGCCATCTCGCCCGTCGCGAGCAGGCTGTCCATTTCCCGCTCGTCAGGCTCGGGATGAACCTGCCGGGCCAGGCCGATCAGGTTATCGGTGGTATCACCCATGGCGCTGACCACCACCACCACCTGATTGCCGGCCTTCCGCGTATCCTGAATGCGCTGCGCCACGCGGCGCATGCAGGCGGCATCCGCCACGGAACTGCCGCCGTATTTTTGAACGAACAACGCCATTGCCCGGGGTCTCCTGGGATTCTCCTATTCGAAATCCTCGATGCGGTACATGACGGTGGGCCGGTCGATCACGCCGTCCAGCGCGGCGATTTCCGTCAGTGCCGCGTCCATTTTCTGCTCCTGGGCGGGACCGGTCACAATCAGCACCGGGACGTATTCGGCGCCGCGGGCGGCCTCCTTCTGCATGACCGAATCAATGCCGATCCGATGGTTGCCCAGGACCGTGGCGACGCGCGCGAGGCTGCCCGGCTGGTCCTTCATGGAGAACCGCAGGTAATGACGGGCCACGATTACGCCAGGGGCGCGGAACACGACCGGGGTCCGGGCGTGCACGCCGCTGAGGTCGCGCCGGCGCCCGCCTGCTCGCAGGTTGAGGGCCGCGTCGGCCACGTCGGCCACGACGGCACTGGCGGTGGCGGCCCGCCCCGCGCCGCGACCGTAGTACAGCGTGCTGCCCACAATATCGCCCTTTACCAGCACGGCGTTGAAGACGCCCGAAACCGCCGCCAACTGGTGGCTGTGATGCACCAGAGCGGGCTGGACGCTGACTTCAACCCCCTCGGGACCGTTCCGGATGATGGCCAGCAGTTTGATCCGGTAGCCCATTTCGGCGGCATAGGCAATGTCCGCCGCGGCCAGGCCGCGGATGCCGGTCCGCCGCACCTTATCCAGAGGTACGTTGCACCCATAGGCCAGCGAGGCCAGCACGGCCGCCTTGTGGGCAGTGTCGTGCCCGTCGATGTCGAGACTCGGCTCTGCCTCGGCATAGCCCGCGGCCTGGGCGGCCTTGAGCACCTCGTCGAACGGCAGCTTTTCTTCTTCCATTCGGGTGAGGATATAGTTGCAGGTGCCATTCAGGATGCCGTAGATGCTGTCAATGCGGTTGGCACAGAGACCCTCGCGCAACGCCTTGATGATGGGAATGCCGCCGCCAACGGAGGCTTCAAACAGGATTTCCGTGTTGTTCTCTTCCGCTACCCGGTGGATATCCGCGCCGTGCTCGGCCAGGAGTTTCTTGTTTGCGGTCACCACCGGCTTGCCCAGTCGCAACGCCCGGAGAATGAGGTCCCGGGCCGCCCCGGTGCCGCCGATGAGTTCGACCACCACGGCCACGTCAGGCCGCGCAATCAGACCCGCGGCATCCGTGGTCAGCAAAGCCGGATCGACCGACACGCCGCGGTCGGAGTGCAGATCAAGGTCCGCCACGCCGCGCAGGACGAGGCGCAGTCCCAACCGCTCGGCCAGCAGATCGCCGTTTTTCTGCAAGGTGTCGACCACGCCAGCCCCCACCGTGCCGAATCCCAGCACCGCTACGCCAATTTCCTGTATTTTTGCCATGGAGCATGCACCATAAGTCGATTTCGAAGGGCGCAAGCATACCCCCGCCCGTTCGAAAAACAAGCCTCAATCCCGGATCGAACAGCGAGAGACACCCGGGCCAACGGCCGAATCCGCAGCCGGTTTCCCGGTGACCATCAGGGAATTCCGAATGAGGGCGGGGTGCGGCCAGCCCGGCTTCCATCCGTATCGTCCCGGGGGAAGGTGGCCGGCACCAAATCCCGCCGCCGGCCGGCTTTCATTCGTGAAAGACCGTAGCCTCGAAGACGGTGAACCGGGCGCGCGGGTTTTGCCAGGCATCGCCGGGCAAGCCGGCCTTGCGGGACAGATGGGTCAGCGTGGTGGCCAGATCCCAGCCCTGTTCCGGGGCGACTTGCGGCAGGAAAACGGCCGAGCGCCCCCCCAGTTCCAGCGTCATGCCATGTCGTCCGATCACGATCTCCTTGTAGGACGCAACCGGCACCGGCGGCGTCAGCGCACTGATTTCGATGTGAACCTTTGCGAACTCCCGGGCGGTCAAAGGCGGAAAGCGCGGGTCATGGAAGGCGGCATTCCGGGCATGCTCGAGCACCACTTCCGTCAGCGAACGGCGGGGAAAGATTTCGCCGATGCAGCCGCGCAGCTCGCCGTTGATGGTCAGCGTGACGAAACCGCCCATCTGGCGCTGCATGGCAGGCGTGGGAATCACCCCAACATCCTCGGCGGCATCGGGTTTCTGGCCTTTCAGGCCCTGTTCAATGGCCTTCCGCGCCAAGGTCAGCAGGTTCTGCCGATCGGCGGCGGAAAGTTCCGGAGTCGCCGGGCCGGCAGTTTCCGGAAATGCAGCGGCTTCTTTCTCATAAAACGCAATAGAGGCGTAACTCACCGAGTTGCTGTAATCCCCGGTGCGATTTCCCGACGTGTCATAGGCCAGTTCCTGCGCCCGAAACTTTTTCGGCAGCATCCGCAGCAGTACCCCGATGGAATCCTGGCCGCAGATCGTTGCACCGGTTTTCTGGCAATAGGCGGCAAAGCCCGCGGCATCGCCGGCAATGATCTGTTCGACGGCCCCGCCATCCAGCCGGCGCAGTTGTTCCGCCACATTGGTACGGAACGGCACATAGCCGAAATTGGGCCCGAAATGGGTGAAGTCGGAACTGACCACCAGGACGGTGCGGCCGTCCAGCAGGCTGCCCAGGGCCTTGGCCGCTTTCTGGCGGGCGTCGTCGTCCAGTTGTCCGAGGGTCACCGGCACGAGGGTCCAGTCGCGGCCTGCCAGGGCGGCTTGCAACAGGGGCAATTGCATTTCCACGCTGTTCTCGCCGCGGCGCGTGGCGGGGACATCCCCAAACAGCGGATTCTTCAGCAAAGTGGCGATGGCGCCGGTATCGAGCGGGGTCTCCCCCAGGGGCGAACGATAGTGTGTTTCCCGCGCCGGAAGACTGATCCGGTTGGGCAAGGGCACGCGATGCGTGAAACCGAGCACCACGACCCGGTTCAGGCTCGGCCGGGCCAGGAGAGCCTTGATGCCCGCCGCCGCCGCCGGACCCGAATAGGTGTAGCCTGCGTGGGGCACGATCACGGCAAAAATCGCCGAATCGACTGGCGGCTCGGCCGCCTGCAAATATCCCTGCAATTCCGCTTCCAACCGGCCGGAATGCGCCTCATACCAGGCCCCCGCCAAGGTCGAGTCCATGTAGGTCTTGCTCATTTCCGCCTCCTCCTGACGCGCGCAGGCACCGACCGTCAGCAACAAATATACCATAACTCCGATGCGTTTATTCATTTCGCAACGCCTCCGCCGGGGGCAGGCGTGCGGCCCACCACGCCGGCCCCGTCGAACAGATTAAGGCGATAACCGCGGCCAACGCCAGCGGAAAAATCCGGGTGGTCGCACCGAAATTGACCGGCAGGGGGAACCGCCCCCCCAGCCAGCGTAATACGCCTTCGGCTGCCAGCATGCCCGCCGCGGCCGCGGCGAATGTCAGCCCCAGGGCTTCCGCGACAAACAGGCCGGCGATTTCGCCAGGCTGCGCGCCCAGGGCACGGCGCAGGCCGATTTCGGCAATTCGTTCCCGCACACCTGTCAGCAGCATCCCGGCAAGGGTCACTCCCCCCAGCAGCAGGGCCAGGGCGCCCCCGACGCCGGCGGTCCAGCCGATGGTGCGTTGCCAGCGGCGGATGCCTTGCAACAGGGATTTGGGTGTGACCCACTCCACCCCTTCCGTTCCCAAACCCGGTTGCCGTAGCAAGGCGGCCACGCGTCGTTGGAGGGTTTCGGGAGTGAATTCCGGCATCGCACGAAACAGGAGGACATCCACCCGCGTCAGGGCCTCCGGTCCGCCCCGCTCGAAGTCGTCGGCCGTATGAGGAATGAACACCGCCTCCGGCGAAATGCCCGGGGCAGGATCGCCGCCGGCGTCGAAGCATCCGACCAAACGGTATGGCGCCCGGCCCAGCAAAATCAGTTCCCCCAGCCGCCACTGGCGCTGCTTGCAGAGCTCGATCGGCGCCATGGCATGACGCGCCCCTTGCTGCACATCCAACCCGTCCAGCGGACGCCCCGCCACGATCCGCCACCCGCGGGCATGGACCAGATGTTCATCCGTCGTGGCGACGGAAAAATCCGCGCCCGAAATCGGTGGCAGGGCCTTCACGCCCGAGACTGCGGCGGCGGTGCCGAGATATTCCCGGAAGAAATCCACTTGGCGCCGGTTCCAGTGCGGTGGCGGCACATCTGCGCCCGCTGGCAGAAGGACAATCGAACCGGCGCCGAACGATTGCACCAGCTCCTGCGCCTGCCGTCGCAGGGCATCCAGCGTTGCCAGCAGGATGGTTACGGCAAACAGGCCGAGGGCCAGGCTGAGAAAGGCCAGCCCTGCGCGGGCGGGTCCGGTGCGCAAGCCAGTCCAGACATCGCGAACCAGCTTTTTCAAGGCAACCGGACCTCCTCGCCTTCGGCCAGGCCGGATGTGATTTCCACAAACCGGGCATCCGCCAGCCCGATCTGGACTTCCACCTCCTCCCCGGATGTTTTCCGCACGAACGCCTGGTTGCCGCGCCATTCGACGGCCTCCCGCGGCAGCCGCAGGGCCTGGTCGGATTCGCCGGCGAGGATCTCCGCCCGGACGGAAATACCGACCGGCAGGGGTTCCGACACGGGATCCAGCGCGATTAACACCGGAAAGAACTTGCGCCAGCTCGGGTAGTCGGGGCGGGTTTGGGCCATGCCCCCCACGCTTTCCACGCGTCCGGTCAGTTTCACGTGCGGAAATGCGGCCGGCACCGCGACCACGGCGTTGCCGGGCTCCAGCCAGGGCAGTTCCGACTCCCCGGCATACCCGCGCACGACATGTTCCGAAGGATCGGGCAGGCACAGGAAGGTTTGGTTCCGATAGAGCGTGTCGCCCACGTGGACTGTGCGATACTCCCCGTCGATCGGCAGCGGCACCAGTGTCGCCACGCCATCCACCGGTGCGCGCACTTCGCACAGCGCCAATTGGCGGGCGGTGAAATCCCGTTGCCGCTCCGCCGCGGCCAGGGCCGCGCGCGCCTTGGCCAGCCGCGCCCCATGCACATGCTGACGGGTCAGTTCGATGCGGGTATCCATCTGCGTGCACCGGGTTCGCAAGCCCGCAACTTTGCGTTCGAGCTGTTCTACTTCACCATCGGACATGAGACCGCGCTCCTGCAGCCCCCGGGCCGATGCCAGGAAGCGTTCTTCCCCCTCGAATTCGGCCTGCATTTCTAGTCGCTTGGACTCCATTTCGATGAGTTCCAGGGGCAGTTCGGCCTTTTCCAGGCTTTCCAGTTCCTGCTGGGCTCGGACCAGATCGTTTTCCAGGCGGGCCAGGTCCTGTTCGATCTGGGCGGTATCGAAGCGGGCCAGCAGATCGCCGGCCGCCACCCGCGTGCCTTCGGGCGCCAATTCCGACAGCACGGCGGCACCTTGTACCCCGACGGTGATCATCTCGACATGACGTGCCGCCAGTTCCCCTTGAAACGGCACCGCCATGCGGATGGAACCGCGGGTGACGGCCGCCGTGCCCGGGGCCGGCTCCGGAATTCGGTTGCACCCACCCAGCGCCAGCGCGCCGGCCAAAATCGGTAACAAGCGGTGAAGGGTCATCAGGTCGTTTCCTGCGTTGGGGGTTGGAGCAGATCCCGCGGTACGGGCAGCAGCGTGCCCAGCGTGTGCAACAGGCGGTAGGCGGCCACCGAGGCATCGCGCCGCGTATCCCACTCGCTCAATTCCGCGCTGATCAAATCGGCCTCGGCATCGGAAACGGAATCGGCCGTGGCGCGGCCGGCTTCAAACAAGACCCGCGCCAGTTCGGCGCGGTTGGCCGCCAGTTCGCGGTTGCGGGCGGCCAGGCGCATTTCTTCCCGAGTGCGATGATAGGCCGCCAAACCCGAATTGACCTCAACTGCCAGCCGGTTACGCACGATTTCAGCCACCTGGCTGTTGGCCTCGACATCGAGGGCGGAACGGGCCACGTCCAGGCGTGCGCCGCGCAGGTTCAGGTTCATGTCCGCCGTCAGCCCGACAAACCAATCCTCCTGATCGAGGCGCCCAGCCTGACTCCATTCCTCGCCTTCGCCATAGGTGGCATGGTTGGCGGACAGCCGCAGATCCGGCAGGAGATTGCGTCGAGCCAATTGGAGGCGGCGCTCGCCCGTGGCGATATCCTGCAGGGCCTGGCCGTAATCCGGACGCTCGGCCAGGGCGACGGCCAGGGCGCGATCAGCGGCCGCCACGTCGAGATCCAGCAGCGGCGGCGGCGTCAGGCGAAAAACGGTGTCCAGAGAGAGCCCCAGCAGGTTGGCGAATTCCTGAAACTGGATGGTGAGTTGCGCGCGCCCGGTTTCGAGCCGCAAGGCGGCCTCGCCCCGCTGCAGGTCCATGCGCAGCACTTCTGTGCGGGTGGCCGCGCCCTGGGCTTCGCGGGCATCGGCCAGCAGATACAGCTTCTCCATCCGTGCGGCAAAGGCCTCGTCGCTGGCGATCTGCTGGTGCAGGTAGATCAGGGCTTCATACAGTTCGACCACGCGGACCACCAGCGCGGACCGGTCGCGTTCCCAGGCCCGCCGGGCCGCCAGGAGATTCTCATTGGCGCTCACGATGGGCTCGTTCTGGACCAGCGGTCCGAAATTCCGCAGCAGCGGCTGTTCGACCGCAATCCGGATTTCCTCGCGCCGCAGGGCCGGCCCGCCTTCCACTTCGATCTGGCGGGCCGAAGCCTCGACGCCCGCGCGCGTGCCATAGGCTCCCCTGGCCTCCGCGCCCAGGCCCGCGCGCCAATCCTCGCCATCAGAACCGGTGCCGCCGGCGCCGACCGGCACGACCCGCAGGCCCCGCGCCGTCACCCGCGCTTGTTCCGCGTCCAGGCGCCGGCCCTGCAAATCCAGGGCGCCTTTGACTAGATCGCGGTTGTGTTCCAGTGCCCGGGCAATGGCATCTTCCAGCGTCAGCGCTAGTGCCTCGCCCCCACCCGGCGCCTGCGCCCGGCCCCACCACGCCATGCCCAGCCAGGCGACCACCAGACATGCCGGAATGACTCTTCTCATTTTTTTATTCTAGCGGTTTTCCGCGGCCGGTGAAAATGATTTCCACGCCGTGGATGGCTGGCGCATCTTCTCTTGTCCGCCGCTGTCCCAGAGGCGGAATCCGGGAAAAGATTGATTCACCCGAAGCCGGCGGGTAAGGTGGCCGCTGGAATTGAATCCCATGGCCGCGGCGGATTTGCTCATCGATGTCGATAACCTGACCCGGCGCTTCCCCCGGTGCGAAGCGCTGGGCGGCCTTTCCTTCCAGGTGCGCCGGGGAGAGATCACGGGACTGCTGGGGCCGAATGGATCGGGAAAAACCACCACGCTGCGCATACTGTCCTGCTATCTGGCGCCCAGTTCGGGCCGCGTGAAGGTGGCCGGGTTTGATGTCACCACCCGTTCGCTGGAAGCCCGCCGCCGCACCGGTTATCTGCCGGAATCCGTTCCCCTCTATCTGGAAATGCGTGTCGCCGAATACCTGGCCTACCGCGGGCGCCTGAAAGGTCTGCGCGGTCCTCGTTTGGCCGCACGGATCCGCGCCGTGACCGACCAATGCGGTCTTGGCGATGACGCTCGGCGCGTCATGGCCACCCTGTCGCGCGGTTTCCGCCAGCGCATCGGACTGGCCGACAGCCTGCTGAACGAGCCCGACGTACTCCTGCTGGACGAGCCGCTGGCGGCTCTCGATCCCGCCCAGGGCCAGGCCATCACCGCCCTGCTCCGCGAACTGGGCCGCGAACGCGCGGTGCTGTTTTCCACCCATGCATTGACCGAGGCCGAGCAGCTTTGCGATCGGGTGCTGATCTTGAACAACGGTCGGTTGGCCGCCGCAGATTCCCCGGTCCGGCTGGTTCAAACGGCCACCCGCCTCCAGGCTGAAATTCACGCCCCCCGGGAACAAGTCGTGGTGGCCATGGTGGGCCTGCCCGAGGCCGAAGACTTGAAGTTTGAAAACTTGTCGGACGGTTGGATCGCCGTATCCATGCGAACCGGCGGTGCCGACCTGCGCGAGCAGGTCGCCGCCCTGGCGCAAACCCGTCAGTGGCCCGTGCGCGAACTGCGAATGCTGTCCCGGGGATTCGCCGAGACATACCTGCGCCTGACATCGTCGCCGCCTCGAATCCAGAACCCCGCCCGGAGACCACCGGCATGAACACGTTCCTGACCCTGTGGCACCGTGAAGTTACCTCCTGGTTCCGAACGTTCATTGCCTATGTCGTCGGCGTCTTCTTCCTCATCGTCACCGGCTTCAGCTTGTGGATGACGGCCATCCGGATGACGCAGGGAAATGCGACCGGCGACATGCCCGGCAGCCTGTTCGCCAGTCCCTGGTTCTGGCTGGCCATGCTGATCGCCGTTCCGCTGCTGACCATGCGCCTGTTCGCCGAAGAACGCCGCTTGGGCACGCTTGAGATGCTGCTGACCGCTCCGGTCACGGAAACCGAGGTGGTGTTGGCCAAATTTGCGGGGGCGTGGTTTGTCTTTCTGCTGCTGTGGAGCCCGACCCTGGCCTATTCCTTTCTGCTTCAAGCCTGCGGCGCCGTCCTGCCGCCGCTCGATGGCGGAGCCCTGGCCACCGGCTTTTTCGGCACAATGCTGGTCGGCGCGTTTTTTCTGGCCATGGGGCTGCTGTTTTCGCTGCTGACCCGTCATCAGGCCATCGCCGCGATGGGTTCGCTGGGCGGCCTGGGAGTCCTGCTGTCGGCGGGCGCGTTGCCTGCCTCCTTCCATTCCGAACATCTGCGCCAGATCGTGCGCACGATTTCCGCCCCGATGCATATGCGGGATTTCGCCGCGGGCATCGTGGATACCCGTACGGTCATTTGGTATGTCAGCGCCACCGCTTTGCTGTTGTTCATCTCGATCCGGATGCTGGAGGCGCGGCGTTTGCGTTAACCCCATGCATGCGATCCTCGTCAACCTGATGAAAACCGGCCGGTTGCGACGCCTGCTTTTGCGCATCAACCTGGCGGTGATCATCCTGCTGGCCATCCTGATCTTCGGCATGGTCAACTATCTTTCCATGCGGCACTATGCCCGCGCCCACTGGAGCAGAAACGCCCCGGCGCCGCTGTCCCCGCGCAGCCTGCGCCTTCTGGAATCGGTGGATAGCGATATCCGAATCACCGCCCTTCTGCGCCCCGGCCACGCCGCCTACGGGCGGGTCGCGGCCCTGTTGCAGGAATACGCCGCCCACGCCGCATATGTGACCGTGGAACTCGTGGATCCCGACCGCGATCTGGCCCGCGCCGAACAGCTCGCGCGCCAATACCGTCTGGAGGGATCTGAATGCGTGGTCTTCGAAATCGGCGGACGGCACCACACTGTCCCGGCCGCCGCGTTGCTCGACCATCAGGCTCCGTCGGACGATGCCGGCACGTCCCGCACCACCTTCCACGGCGAGCAATTGTTCAGCAGCGCCATCTACGCCTTGACCCAGGCCACCCGCCCAACTGTCCATTTCATCCAGGGGCACGGCGAACGTTCCCCGGACGATTTCGACCGCCACCGCGGCTATTCACGCCTGGCCGCCCGCCTGCGCGACGAAAACCTCGATATCGAAGGGCTTAATCTCGGCGAGGCCAAAAGCGTGCCGAACCATTGCGCGCTGATGATCATCGCCGGCCCCGTCCGGGAATTTGCTCCGTTTGAGATTTCCCTGATCCGCGACTATCTCAACCGCAAAGGCCGTTTGCTGGCCCTGCTTGACGCCCGGGTTCGTAGCGGCCTGGAACCTCTGCTGATGGATTGGGGCGTCGTCCTCGAAAATGACATCGTGGTCGATCCCGAACGCACCCTCAGCGGCCGGGAACTGTACATCTCGTCCTATCCGAATCATCCCGTCACCGTCCCGCTCCAGAACCTGGCCACGGTCCTGTACCTGCCCCGTTCTGTCCGCCCCCGGCCGCTCACTCCCGGCGTGGACAAGCCGGTGTTTTTCGCCCTGGCCACCTGCTCCACCGCGGGCTGGGCCGAGTTCGATCCCGACGATGCCGCCGTCCAATTCAATCCGCACGCGGACATTCCCGGACCCGTGCCCGTGGCCGCCGCCATCGAACGCGGCCCCGTTCCGGGCGTCCACGTCCAAATCCGCCCCACCCGCCTGGTGGTCATCGGCGATTCCCAGTTCGCCGCCAATGACGGCCTGATGGGTGCCAACATGGATCTCTTCTTGAACGCCGTGAACTGGCTGCTCGAACGGGCTGAACTGTTGGAGCTGGCTCCCCGGATCTACGAGCACCAACCGCTGGTCATGGATGCCCGTCAACTGCGCCGGCTGTTTGCTGCGGTTGTGATCGTCCTGCCCGGACTGGTCGCGCTGATCGGCCTGGGAATGGCCTGGCGGAGGAGGCGCTAGCCATGACCATCCGGTTCACCGGCCTGCTGGCGCTTGTGGCCGCCGTTCTCGGCCTGTTGATCGCGTTTTGGGACCGTGACGACGACACGGCCCGGGCGCGCCTGGAAGAAGCCCGGCGTGCTTTCCGGTTCAATCCCGCCCGGGTGGACCGCCTGTTCATCGAAGCGGGAGAACTGGCCATCGAGTGCCGACTACGGGGCCGCCAGTGGCACCTGGTGCGCCCGATCAGCGCGCGGGCCGATTCCATCGCCATTGAACGCCTGCTGGCCGCCCTGCAGGAGTTGCCGCGGGGCGACATCATCCTGCCCCCGCGCCGCGCCACAGATGCCTATGTTCCCTACGGTCTCGACACCCCCCGCGCCCGAATTTCCATCATCGAGGCCGGCGTCACCAACGAAATCCTCATCGGCCGCCGGACTCCCCTGGGCGATGGCGTCTACGTGCGGCAATCCCATCATGCCGGCCTAGCGCGCATCCATCCATCCCTCTTGGATCTGCTGCCGGCCGGCGCCGAAGCCCTGCGGGACCGCACCCTGCTGGCCGGAGCTCCTGCCGCCATTGAACGACTCGACATCCGCTCCCCTGCCGGCTATGTCCAACTGGCTCGGAATGGCAACGGCGAATGGCGCATGTTCCAGCCTTTGGCCGGGCGCGCCGATTCCGCTGCGGTGGGGGCCATCCTTGAAAATCTCCTGGCCTGCACCGTTGTCCAGTTCATCCACGATGGCGTCAGCGACCTGGCCCCCTATGGCCTTGATGGCCCCGGCGCCGTCACAGCCGTGCTCAATACCGATACCGGCGACGGCTCGCAAATGCTGTCGTTCGGCGACCCGTTGCCCAATGATCCTGCGCTGGTCTATGCCCGGCTCCAGGCCGAAAACTCTATTTATGCAGTTCCTCTGGCCGTTCGCCAGGCTCTGCTGGTCAGACCGGACGATCTGCGCGATCGCCGTGTTCCCGGCTTGGAACCCGCGGCCATGGTCCGCGTGCGGATCGATGAGGCCGAACACGCTTTGGAATTCCACCGGGAAACCAATGGCACCTGGCAGCTGGTGGCCCCCATGCGCGCCCCCGCCGAGTCGGCCGCCATCGAAGCCCTGCTGCACTCCTGGGCCGAAGTGCGCCTGACGTCCTTCGAGCTCCTTTCGCCAACCAGCCCGCCGCCGGTCTTTCCCCGCCGCCTTCGCATCGAGACCCGCAACGCCCAATCCCCGCCCATCGAATTCCGTCTTGGTCCGCATCCGCAGGATCCGAACAGCGTGCGACTCCTGCTGGAAAATGATTCCGCCATCGCCATTGCATCCCCGCCCGTCTTGCTGACCACCCCGTTGGACCCCCTGCGCTATCGCTCGCGCGACATCCTGTCCATTCCCGTGGACGACATCGCCAGCCTTCAGATGGCCATGGCTGGCCAAACGGCCGTCATCGCCCGCGATCCGCTGACCGGGCAATGGAGCCCCGCGGAAGTCTGGGTGGAACCCCTCATCACCGCTTTCGCCGCCCTGCGCGCGGATGACCTGCTGTCCGACCAGAGCCTCCGCAGCACCGAAGCCAGTTTCTCCCCCCCGTTTCTAACCGTCACCGCCACTCTCCGCGGCCAAAGCGGATTGGCCGTTGTGCTCCTGGTGGGCGACGAAACATCCCCCGGGGGGCCGCGGTCCGCCACCATCCGCGGTCGCGATCTCGTCTTCACCCTGGCACCCGATGTCGTCCGTGCGCTGTGGCCACCCATCCTTCCTGAAACTCCATGAAACCCGTGCGCATCCATCTCGATGCCCATGCGCATATCTATCCCGAATACGATTTGCCGCGCCTCCTGCTCGCCGCCCTCGACCATATGCCCCGGATCGAGCCGGCCGACTTGCGCGTCCTCTGCCTGGCCGAACGCGCCGACTGCTTTTTCTTCCAGGCCTTCGCCCAGGATGAAATCCGCCTCCCGGGCGATCGCTGGCGCATTGTAGCGTGGGATTCCGACGGCGGGGTGCGGATTCGCCACCTGGCCGATCACCGCGACCTCTGGATCATCGCCGGCCGGCAGATGGTTGCCGCCGAACGGATCGAAGTCTGCGCCCTGTTCAGCGATGAACCCATTGCCGATGGCCAGCCCGCGCGCGAAATCATCCGCGCCATCTTGGCCGCCGGCGGCTTGCCGGCGCTACCTTGGGCCCCGGGCAAATGGCTGGGCCCCCGCGGCCGGCTTGTGCAGGCGCTCACCCGGGAATTTTCTCCCGACCGCCTGGTCCTGATCGATTCCTCCCTCCGGCCGCGGGGTTGGCCCGCTCCCCGGCTCTATGCTGCCGCCCGCCGCCAGGGCCGCGCGGTGCTTTCCGGATCCGATCCTCTGCCCGTGCCTGGCGAGGAACGCCTGGCCGGCTCGTGCCATTGCACTTTTTCAATCCCTGCGCTGGAAGACCCCACCCGGCTTGTCGCCCCCTTGAAGGCCGCACTCACCTCCGGCTCGCTCGCCATCCGCCATTCCGGCGCTTCCTTCGGCCCGCTGGCGGTGTGGCACCGGTTGCGGGGCAACGCCCGGGCCAAGGCGGCCTGCGAATCGGGGACCGGCCCGCACATCACCACATAGTGGTGCAGCAAGGTTGCGGATGGCAGGGGCCGCGCCCGCTGGACCGGAGCCCATGGATGCCGGCCGGGCGCTACTCCGTGGCAGTGCCGATCTTGGTCCGCAGGGCAGCTTCGGCGATGCTCCGTCCATCGCGCAGGCGCGGGGTCACGCGGGGCACCCACATCATGCGGCGCTTGGCACGCAGCACCATGTGGTGGTGCGGCAGGAAGAAAAACAGCCCGTCCAGCAGGCCGGCCAGCCAGAACAGCGGCGTGAAAGCCGCAAAAACCGCAGCCGCCCGCCGCAGGCGGCGTTCGCTCAAGGCCGCCGGTTCGCAGGAGGAGGGAATCACTCCGGCGAACAGTTCCGCCAGCAACTCGGTGAATTCCGAAAAAAAGCGCCCGAATCCGGTTGTTTCCTGCACGTCGAAACCATCGCGCAGCACTTCGAACAGCTCCGTGGGCGTGAACCCGGTACAAACCATGGGACGGGTCGGATCGGTCAGGCCCGCCAGCTTGCGCAAGACCGAAACCAGCGTGCGCCGTTTGCGCCGCACATGCAGAATCAGCCGCGTCTTGGAACGCATGACCCGGTGGATGTCCCCCATCAGCTCGGCCGGCTTTTGCACGTATTCCAGCATGTCGTTGACCACCACCACGTCGAACGAAGCGTCGGCAAAAGGCAAGGCCGGCAGTTCGGCCAGATGGATTCGATCCAAGCCCGCTTCCGCCAGCAACTCCGCCTGGGTTTCCGAGGTCGCCAGGCTGTTCCAGGAGCCGCCGCCGCCCCCGCCCGCATTGCGCATGGCGACACTGCTGGCATCGTCGCCGGACATTTCCAAAACCTCCTGGCCCCCCACTTTGTCCAGCATCCGCATCTGCCGGGCCAGCCGGCGCCGGCGCAGCGGCGAACGCAGGAAGATTTTCATCCGCAGCCGGACGACTTCCGCGATGTCCGGATTGGAAGGCTCGTCGGTCATATCAGTTGGAATATGCCATTGGCGCCCGGCCCTTGTCCAGTCTGGACCGCCTGCGATTGCGCCGGCTGCGCCGGATTCCACCTTGTGTTTGCACCCCAGATTGCGCATACTAGCCGATCGATAGGAAACATCCATGATTCTCCGCCACCTGTTGCTGCCAGAAATTCTCGACCTGGTCGAATCCGGGCGGCTCAACGATGTACGGGAGTTTCTGGCCCAGCAGCCCGGCCCCGACATCGCCGATCTCATCCCCGCCCTGGAGGATAAGGATCAGGTCATTGTCTTCCGGCTGCTGCCTCGCCATCTGGCCGACGAAGTGTTTTCCCTGCTGGAACCCACATCGCAAAACCTGCTCTTGCAGAGCATGGCGCAGGAGGAAGTCCGCCAGGTCCTCGCCGGCCTGAGTCCTGACGACCGAACCGCCTTGTTTGAGGAGTTGCCCGCCCAGGTCACCAAGGGCCTGCTCGGCCTCCTCAGCGATCAGGATCGCAAACAGACGCTCACGCTCCTGAGCTATCCCGAGAACAGCGTGGGCCGGCTGATGACCGACCGCTATGTCACCGTCGATCCCCAGTGGACCGCCAGCCGCGCCCTGGAACACCTGCGCCAGGTCGGCACGGATTCAGAGACCATTGCCATGGTCTACAGCATTGACGAACACGGGCGCCTGACGGACGATCTGCGCCTGCGTAAACTGATCATTGCGGATCCGGCCGTGCGCGTCGCCGATCTGCTGGACGGCCACTACGCTTGCCTGCATTCCCTCCAGGACCGCGAGGACGCCGTCCAGGTCTTCAAGAAATACGATCTCTACGCTCTGCCCGTCGTGGATGCCGACGGCATCCTGCTAGGCATTGTGACCATCGACGACATCCTCGATGTCGCCGAAGCGGAAGCCACGGAGGACTTCCACAAGCTGGCCACGGTGCGCCCCCTGCAGGTCAACTTCAAGGACGCCACGCTCGGATTGCTGTTCCGCAAGCGCATCGGCTGGCTCATCGGCCTGGTCATCGTCAATATTTTCACCGGCATGGGCATCAAGATGTTCGAAGACACCATCGTGGCGGTCGCCGCACTGGTGGCCCTGATGCCCCTGCTGATCGGCAGCGGGGGCAACGCCGGCGCCCAGGCCGCCACGCTGGTCGTGCGCGCCATCGCCACCGGCGAAATCGACTCCGGCGACTGGTGGAAGCTCCTGCTGCGCGAAATCGGCGTCAGCATGGCCATCGGCCTGGCCATGGCCGGCGCCGCCTTCTTCCTCGGCTGGGCGCTGGGCGATTTGAAGGTCGCGGCCGTCGTCTCCATCAGCATGGTCACCGTGGTCGTTATGGGCAGCCTGATGGGCACGGTGCTGCCAATGATCCTCAACCGCCTCAAGCTCGATCCCGCCACCGCCAGCGTGCCCCTGATTACATCCATGGCCGACATCCTCGGGGTCCTGATCTACTTTTCCATCGCCAACGCCTTGTTCGCCTATTTCAATGCCGCCATGAGGTGAAAGGAACCGCCATGCGCCTCCCGTTCGGGATCATTGTGTTGACCGCCTGGAGCGTGCTGGGAATGGCCACCACCGGGGCCCAGCAGCGCATCGAATTTCCCCGCCAGAAATTCGATCGCTCTCGCTTTCAACGTCCCGGGCAAGCAACCGTGCCGGCCACGCCGGCGGAACCCGCCGAACCCGCCCCCGCCCCGGAGCCCGCCGCGGCCGGCGCCAGCGAATTCCCTTTTTCCGAACCGCCTCCGGCGACTCCCCCGGCTGCTCCACCCATGGCCGGGGCCACGGATCCGGCGGCGGCTCCCCAACCGCTCTGGGAGGAAGTGCCCCCCAAGTGGTTCGACAATGCCAAGGACTACGAAGAACTGCTGGAACTGCAGAAAAAAACCGGCGCTTGCCTGCTGCTGTATTTCAAACGCCCCTCCGAACCGCGGGAAAAAGGCCTGTGCAGTTGGTTCGAGAAAACCACCATGCCGGACATTGCCTGGCGCAAGGCCATGAAATACTACCTCAAACTGGCCATCACCCTGCCGGGCAACTCGGCCGCGCGCGACCTCGCCGAAAAATTCCGGGTGGGGAAAACTCCGACCGTACTGGTCGTCAAACCCGGCGGCGGACTGCCCATGCGGGTGAACGTCTTCGAATTTGCCCCCAACACCCGGCCCCAGCCCATCGAAGTCCCGCTGATTCTGGAATCGCTCAAGGCCCGCAGCACCCCCGCCTATCAGACCCTCTTCTGACCCGCCGATGACCGGGGCTGTTCCATTTTGCGCCGTTGCCCGCCTCACCGCGCTGGAAGCCATTCGCCGTCCCGTCTTCCTGCTGGTGGCGCTCTCCAGCATCGGCGGCATCCTCCTGCTGCCGCTGCTGCTCAACTACACACTCGGCGATTCCGCGCGCATCATCCGCGACAGCGCCGTGGCGTTCTATTTCGTCGGCGGGCTGATCCTGGCCGCCATGGCGGCGGGCGAAACCCTCACGCGCGAACTCCGGCGCGGCACCGCCGCCACGATTCTGGCCAAGCCGGTCAGCCGCTCCGCGTTTTTTCTCGCCAAAGCCGCCGGGCTCGGCGCCGCCCTGTTCCTCTACGCCATCGCCGCCCTCGCCGCCACGTTGCTGGCGGTCCGGGCCGGCGCCAGCGATCTGCAACTCGACTGGACCGCCGCCCTGCCCGCCTTGGGGGCCCTGCTGCTGGCGCCCGCGCTGGCCGGTGCCTGGAACCATCTCACCCGTCGGCCCTTCACGTCCGCCGCCTTCCTGCTGCTGCTGCTCTTCCTGCTGCTCGCCCTGGGCATCGCCGCCGCCTGCCCGACGCCACTCGCCCAGCAGACCTTCCCCTCCAACTTCACCTGGTCAGTCCTACCGGTGGGCCTCTTGCTCTTTTTCTGCCTTGGCATGGCCGCCGCCCTGGCCATCGCGCTGGCCACACGCCTGCAGACCACCCCTGTCCTGCTGCTGACCGCGGGCTGCTTTCTATTCGGCCTGATGGCCGATTACCTCCTCGGCCCGCACCTGGCCACATCCTTCCCCGCCCGTGCCGCCTACGCCATCCTGCCCAATGTGCAGGCCTTCTGGCTGCTCGACGCCCTGGATGTCGCCGGCGCCATTCCCCTCGCCTATCTCGGCCTGGCCGCCGCCTATGCCGCCACCTGGTCCGCCGCCTGCCTCGCCCTCGGCACCCTTTCCTTCCAGAAGCTGGAGATCTCCGCATGACCCCGTTTTCAAGCGCGGGGCGCCCGCCCCGAAACTTTTTTCCATTGTGTGGAAAATCCCCGAAACTTTTTTCCATTGTGTGGAAAAAAACGGCTTTTTTTTCCACACTGTGGAAAATTTGTTTCCAGCCCGTGGAACCCTGCCTGCCGACATGAATGCCATCCAAGCCGAGAACCTGAGCAAGACCTTCCGCGATTTCTGGCGCCGGCCACGCGTGGAAGCCGTACGTTCCATTTCCTTTGCCATTCCGTCCGGCCAGGTATTTGGCCTGCTGGGCCCCAATGGCTCGGGTAAATCCACCACCATCAAGATGATCCTGGGCCTCTTGTTTCCGTCAGCCGGCAAGTTGGAAGTCCTGGGCGCTTCGCCCCGATCCACCGTTGCCAAGCGCCGCATCGGCTATCTGCCGGAGGAGTCTTATCTTTATCCGCACCTGACGCCCCTGGAAACGCTGCATTTTTATGCCCGGCTGTTCCGCCTTCCCGCCGCGGACGCCCGCGAGCGCATCGCGCAGTTGCTGGAAATGGTCGGCTTGACCCATGCGCGCAACCGGCCCATCGGTGAATTCTCCAAAGGCATGGCCCGGCGTATCGGCCTGGCACAGGCTTTGCTCAACGACCCGGACTTGGTCATCCTCGACGAGCCTACCGCCGGCCTCGATCCGCAGGGTACCCGCCAGGTCAAGAACCTGATCCTGGCCTTGGCAGCGCGTGGCAAAACCGTTCTGCTCTCCTCCCACCTCCTGGCCGACGTTGAAGATGTCTGCCAGCAGGTGGCCATCTTGTTCAACGGGCGCATCCTGGCCCACGGCACGCTGGATTCCTTGCTGACGCAAAAGGACAAGACCACGTTGACCTTCCCTACCCCCGCGGATCCCGTAACGCTGCGGAAAGTGCTGGATGCCGCCCGGGCGGCACTCGGCGCCGCCCCGGATCTGGATCATCCCCGGCAGGCGCTCGAACCGTATTTTCTGCAAGTCATCCAGCAGGCCTCCCAAGACCAGTCCGCTTCTGCCTCCGGCGCGCTCCCGGCAGCACCCCTGGCTTCTTTCCTGCGGGAATAGGCGCCCCTGCGATCCACCGGCGCCAACTCCTCTGCCTATGGTTCCCTGACGAATGGGCCCCTTCGTGGCTGCCTCAAGGTCGGATTTATGCGGGTTCGGAGTCTTTCCGGATGGGGAAAAACCAATGACAAATTGTACTATAATTAATTAAACATTTCTCTGATGAATATCGAGAATATAAGGGATATTCTGTTATTGGCAGATATGTTTAATTAAACATGGTCGGTTTTGCGCCTCTGGCCGGGTCAGCAAAACAATGGGCGGCGCTTTTTCAGGGGCGCTGGCCACCAGACAAATGGACGGGCAGAACGGTTCCGTTGGAAGCCGGGGATGAGGAATGCCTACCGTTGCATGACGATCCCGCACCATTCGCCATCGCCATCGCGGAGGATTTCCCGGGCTCCAAGCGTCGTAAAGACGTTGGCGACCTGATCGCCCTCGCTTTCCCTGATGCCGCTCAGGATGAGTCGATGTTTCGTCCAGCGCCATATGACCGAAGCGGCTGGGATGAGGATTCCTGCCAGGATGTTCGCACACACCACATCGGCGGGGCGGCTGCAGCCTCGTTCGGGTTGCAGGACATCGTCGCTGTAGAACCGAATGCGATTCTTCTGCAACCGGTTCAGCGCCGCGTTGGCCGCGGCCGTGCGCACGCAATCGGGATCGTTGTCAAAGGCGGCAATGTCGCGAATGCCCAGTTTCGCCCCGGCGATGGCCAGGATGCCGCTGCCAGTGCCGGCATCCAATAGCGAGCGAGGCTTGAGCACCTCATAGGCCCGTTCCAACTCCTCCAGGCAGAACCGGGTGGTGAAATGATCGCCGGTGCCGAAACTCAAACCCGGGTCGATTCGCAGGTTGACGCGTTTGCGATCAGGCGCCTTTTCCCAGACCGGAACCGTGCGCAGGCGTTTCCCAATGTCAAGAACATGATAGTGATGACGCCAGAAGTCACCCCAATGCTTTTGGCAACAGATCATGGTTTGAGCGGATGAAATGGCATAATCCAACGGCAGCTCGAGGAGCCGGGTCTGGGCTCGGGCCAGGGTGTCGAAATAGATTTCAACAACCGAACATCGGCCATGGGGACGTTCCAGACACACGGGTTCGACAGCCCAGTTTAAGCGAACCCAGTCGCAAAACGCATCCGCATCCTGCTTTAACAAAACAATTTCCAACTGACCAACGGATTTCATTGAGGTTTCCATTACGCTCTTTTCAAGGGCGGGGAACAAGTCGGAATCCGGACGCTGCCTCCAATCAATTTTTTTTGCCTCGCGGACTTGCAAAACCCACCGGGGTGGTGTAGCGTTTTACTTGCGATCATGAAATCCATCCGGTCCAGGCGACACACAGGCATCCTGATGGCGGCAATCTTGTTGCCGCTAAGCATCCCGGCCATCCATCCGCATCATCCGGAATCCGTCATTCCGGCTCTGGCCGGCTCGGAATCGTTGGCCATTGATGCCGCGGAAACGGCCTCCCTGCTGGTGGATGCCATCATTGTCATCGAGTCCAACGGCGATCCGCAGAAGGTGGGCCGCCACGGCGAACGGGGTTTGATGCAGATCCGAGCCGGAACCTGGCGGGACATGACCGCTCGCATGTTTGGCCAGCCCCTGCCTTTTGATCGGGCGTTTGAGCCCGGGTTGAACCGGCGCGTGGGCACCGCGTACCTGGCCTATCTCCAGGAAAAGCTCCTGCCCCGCCGCCCGGAATGGAAGGCGGATGAACGGTCCTTGCTTCTGGCCGCTTACAACGGCGGACCTGGCCGCCTGCGCAAAGCCGGATTTGATCCTCGGCGCCTGTCCCACCAGACCCGTGACTACGTGGAACGGACCAGCGCGATCCATGATGTCTTGCTCGCCGATCTGGCCGGGCCTGTCCGCCAGCGGCTCCTGGCAGCGGCGGCCGTCCCCTCTTCCGGCATATGATCCGGTGCGGTTTGCCGTTGCCTGCCACAAAAGGGCAGCCTATACTGCGGCCACGATCCGGAGTGTGTGATGAAAAACGAGTTGGAGGATAATTTTGGCCGCACGTTGCAGGTTCTGGTGACGCATCTGATTAAAAACGCGGTCAAGATTCCGGAACCAGTCTTGCAGGCCGCCCTGGACTTTCAGCATTTCAACTGGGACAAGCTCGATCTGGCGACCAAGCGCGAGCGCGTGCAGAGTGTTGCCGAACTGACCCGGGCCCCGTCCGCCATTCACCGTCACATGGAATCCTATCCCCATTCCTTCAGCAAAGACCGCTATGCCGAGTATCTGACGGCCCTGCGCTTCTACGCCGAATCCCTGGGCGTGTAGCCGCCCCGTCACGGGCGCTCTTGCCATGGAACTGCACCTCCCAGACCCGATCACTAATTACAATCGCCAGATTGCCCGCCGCCGCTACGAACGGCGCGAGGAATTCATCCTCGGCCACCATCCCGGCTTCAACCTCATGTATTGGCCGCGCATCCTGCGAGCTCCCGCGCGGGTGGAGCGCCTGGGCCGGCATCTGGGCTGGAGTCGCGACCAGATCATGCTGACCAAGGCGCTCCTGATCAGCCGCATGGCCTGCGTGTTCATTGACCATATCATCCGGCGCATGGAACAGACTGGCATCATCCCGGCCACAAGCGGCGCGCCCAACGCGGAGTGGGAAAACCAATATCGCCACTTCCTGCTGCTGTTCCTGCAGGCGGATGATATTCCCGACCGGCGCGAAATCGTCAAGCTGATGGCCCGCCTGCATCGCTACACCGTGCCGCCGCCCGCGTTGCTTAAGTTCAGGCGCCAGCACTGGCAGGCCATTGCGCATGCCCTGGCCCCGCAAATGACGCCGGCCGGGGCAGCCGGATTCTTTCAGCGGATCCCCGAACTGGTCCGCCACTCACCCGTGGCCGCGGCCCGGCGGATCTGCTTCGCCGCGGCTCTGTATGCGGACATCCAGGAACGCCTCTATCGGCAGCAGTGGATGTACGCCTATAGCGACAGCATGCTGCGACTCTACGACTACATCCGGAAATATCCTGATATTCTTGCCGCGCTGATTGGCATGCATTCGTCCTCCACCCTTCATCCCCCTGCAGCGAGTCCACATGTCTAAATACATTTTCATCACCGGCGGCGTGGTATCCTCCCTGGGCAAAGGCATCACGGCCGCTTCCATCGGACGGCTGCTCATCAGCCGCGGCCTGCGCATCTGCATGCTGAAGATGGACCCCTATCTCAATATCGATCCCGGCACCATGAGCCCCTACCAGCATGGCGAGGTGTATGTGACCGATGACGGCGCCGAGGCCGACCTCGACCTTGGCCACTACGAACGCTTCACCGGCCAACCCACAACCCGAGCCTCATCCGTATCCTCCGGCCGCATCTACTGGGACGTGCTCCAGAAGGAACGCCATGGCGATTACCTCGGCCACACCATCCAGATGATCCCGCACATCACCGACGAAATCAAAACGCGCATCCGCGCGCTCGCCGCACCCGATGTCGACATCGTCGTGGTCGAAATCGGTGGAACGGTTGGCGACATTGAGGGCCTGACCTTCCTCGAAGCCATTCGCCAGATCGGGCTGGAAGAGGGCCGCGACAGTGTCATGTACGTCCACATGACCTACCTGCCCTTCATTCGCGCCGCCGGCGAACTCAAAACCAAGCCCAGCCAGCAATCCGTGGCCAAGCTGCGCGAGATCGGCATTGTCCCGGACGTCCTGGTCTGCCGTTCCGAGCAGCCGCTCGGGGAGGAAATCCGGCGCAAGCTTTCGCTCTTCTGCAATGTTCCCGTCCATGCGGTCATCGAGGAAATCGACGTCCGGCACACCATCTACGAAGTGCCCCTGGTCCTCGCCGAACAAGGGCTCGATGAAATCATCCTGGTGCACTTCCGGCTGGCACGCCCCGGTGCCAAACTCGGACCGTGGAAAACCATGGTCGACGCCATTGTGCATCCCGCGGGGGGCGTGACCATCGGCATCGTGGGCAAATATTCCACCTTGCCGGACGCCTACAAATCCCTCCACGAAGCCCTGCATCACGGCGGGGCCGCCCACCGTCGGTCCGTTGAGATTCTTCCGATCTCCGCCGAGGCATTCGAAGCGGGCCGGATTCCCGAGGACATGTCCCGCGTGGATGGCATCCTGGTCCCCGGCGACTTCGGCAAGCGCGGCACCGACGGCATGATTGCCGCCATCCGCTACGCCCGCGAAACCGGCATTCCGTTCTTCGGCATCTGTCTTGGCCTCCAATGCGCGGTCATCGAATATGCCCGCCACGTCTGCGGACTCGCGGGCGCCCATTCAACGGAATTCGAACCCGCCGCGACCGATCCCGTTGTCTGCTTGATGGAAGAACAGGAAAAGGCTGTCGATCTGGGCGGCAGCATGCGCCTTGGCGCCTGGCCCTGCACCCTCAAGCCCGGTACCACGGCGTTCAAAGCTTACGGCACGGAGCGCATTTCCGAACGGCATCGTCACCGCTACGAAGTCAACAACCGCTACCGCACCCGACTTGAAGCGGCCGGCCTCGTTTTATCAGGGCTGTCCCCGGACGGAAATCTTGTCGAAATGATCGAATGTCCCGCTCACCCGTGGTTTGTCGCCGTCCAATTTCATCCCGAATTGAAGTCGCAGCCCCTCCAGCCCCATCCTCTTTTCCGCGATTTCATCGGCGCCGCCCTGCGGCGGCACGCAAGCCGCGCCTGATTTCCGGGGCGGCCGTCACCCCCGCCAGGCCCGACCCTGATCGGCTACCATTCCCGCGCCACCAAGGCCTGCCAGTTGGCGGCATGGTTGTTGTGCCACCGGTAGCTTTCGGGATCGAAAAAGCAAAACGCCAGATGCCATTTGACCGATTCCGGAACCGTGCATGTGGCCCGCCACCGTCCGGTGGCGGACTCGCGTTCCATGGGTTGGTCCAGAATGAATTCACTGAATCCATCGCGCTCCAGGTGCAGGGTCACCTGGGGCGACTCCGCCAGCGGTCCGCCGGCGGGATCATACCAGATCGTGCAGTCGGAGCCGCGCACCGGAAACACCGGTTCGACCCGTACATGCCGGCCCGCCGCCAAGGCCCCCCGGTCGAATACGGTGCCGTCTGGCAATCGACCTTCGATTTCAATCATGTCGGGGGTCACCCGAAACCACGCAAAATGGAAAGTGCTGGTTGCATGTGCAATGAAAGGCGCCTGAGGGTCGACCTGGTAGGGCCAGCCGCCCCCGCCGCCGCTGACAAGATAGGATACGCCATCGATCGGACGAGTTCGCTGGTAGGTGTGGGCGTGACCGCTCAGGACCAGATCCGCTTCATATTTGGTGAACAACGGGACCCACCAGTCCCGGATGGAACCATCGCCGCCGCGCTCGCCTGCGGAAAACGGCGGACGGTGAAAGGCCGGCACAACCCAGGTCACGGATGGATCAAATGCCGCCCGCTGCAATTCCCGGGCCAGCCAGGCCGTGCGGCTGGGGGCTTCCGATTCGGTCGAATCCACCATGATGAACCGGGCGGAACCGACATTGAAGGTGTAGTCGTGGCTGTCCGGCAGTTCGATCAGGCGGTGCCAGAATGAATCCGGATTTTCCGGCTCGTCGTGGTTACCGCAAACCGACTGAAAGACAAATTGCGCCAGCTCGTCTCCGAGGCATTCAAAAAACAACCGCCAGCTGGCGAGCACCCCGCCGTAGTCGGCGGCGTATCGGGAATCCGCCAGATCGCCCGTGGACAGCACGAAATCCGGATCGGCTTGAATCACACCCGCCGCGACCGCGTGCGCGGCTGCGGGATTGATTCCTCCCTGCAAGTCGTTATGCAGCACGAAGGTGAACGGGCGTGCCGGATCCGCCGGTGCGGTCCAGAAGCGGCCGGCGACTTCATAGCCGTCGGCTCCATGGACCTGATATCGATACCGGGTCCCGGGCTGAAGGTTTCGGAGAGTGAACACATGGCGATGGGCCGGCTCCGGTTGTTCGGCCCGGAGGGATGAATCGCTTCCCTCCTCGCCGTACACCACCCAGGCCGGGGCCGCTTCAGTCCGTTCCCATGCCAAGGTGACCGTGGTGCGCGGATCCTCCGTCCAGGTCGCCATCACAGGCAATTCCCAGGTCCGAGCTGTGGCAGGCCCGGTCCACAGGAGAGCGGCGACGAGATAACGGCATGGACGATCAACGGACATCGTGCTCCAATCAGGGCGGGGAAGTCAGGAGCTTCCACATTTCAGGTTCATTCCGTTCCAGGGCAATTACCCAATAGCTTGGGTCCCGATCGGCCGGGAGATGTAACGCATAGAGATGCGGCCGCTCGTTGGGGTACATCACCAGCATGAAACTCGAAGCCGGGGCCAGCGTGTTCAGCATGACAATGTAATCGGGCATGACATTCATGCCCATGAAGTGGATGGAGGCGATCCCGTCGGTATCCACCTTGGTGGAGAACGGCATGGGCAGGGCAATCTGCTGCCCGCCAATGGGCGTGAAACGGCATTCCATCAGGTCCCCGTGAATGACATCCCGCGGAACCAGTTCGGTTTTGAGCACTTTCCCCGACTTCTGAATGGCCGCAAAACCGCTGGAGGACCAGACCAGTTCGTCTCCCAGCAATCCGATCATGCTCGGGGCCACGATGACAAACTGAATCCGGACCACGGGATCTTCGACTGGCGCGGCGTGCGACAGCAGCGTCACATCCGCATCCACCGCGACCAGGCTGTACTTGCGGGCGAAATCCGGAAACGACAATTCGGCTTCCGGCTGCCGGGGGTCGTAGCCCCCCAGTTGCAGCACGCGGGCCAGGTAGTCCGGGCATTGGTCTGGAATCATGTCCACCGCCCGGAACTGTTTTTCAAATGGAATGACCTGTTCCGGCCCCGGCGCCGTTTGAACATCCACGTCAGGCTTCAACTCCAGGGCCAACAGCAGACCGCGCTGGTCATCCGTCGCCAGCAGCCGCTGGTTCGCTTCATCCCAGACGATCGATTCGAGGCCATGTCCCGTATCATGCACCTGTTGCACGGTGTTGGCGAAGGGATCCAGCCGATAAATCCGACCGCCCTCTTCTGCCACCAGGGCCGTGCCGTCCGGAAGGCTGCAGATGCCCTCCGGCGATTGAAAGGAAGCCGCCGCATGATAGGTGCTTAACTTGTGTGATTGCAGATCCAGACAGCCGGCGAACCCCGGTACTTCGCCCGCAAAAAAAGCGTGGCGGGCATCCCCCGCAAAGCATGCGGCCGAATAGCTGACCATCGGCAGATGCAGCGGCATCCACCAGTTGCCTTCGGCATCGCGGTACAATACCGCCCCCCAGAACAACCCCAGCATCCCCTCCTGACCGGCGTCCTGTATAAAAGACTCCATGGTCGAGCCCGCGATCAGCAACTCGCCCGCCGGCCCGACATCCACCGCCTCCCAAGCGAACCGGCTGTTTTCGACCGGGAAGGGAATCACGTTGCCGCGGGATCCCCGCCAGGACCGTTCCCGCGTGTTGAAGGAAATCAGCCGGCCACCTGGCACATCCTCCACGACATACAATATGCCGTCCTTATCCAGCGCCAGTCCTTCCGGGGACCGCAAGCCCCCTGCCCGTTTCTTGGCATTGCCCTTGTCATCCAGCTCGAAAATCGGGGTGGAATTGTCATATACCACCTTCCTGGATCCGTCCGGCTGGATGCGGACAATGGCATTCGCCTCTTCCATAGCCACATACAGTCCCCCCGAATCCACCTGCATGGCTATGCCGTCGGGGCCCCGCAATCCCTGAGCCAGCACCGTGGTCCGCTGGATTACCTCCACCGGGGGCGGATTCGAAACCGCGGGGTCGGCGCCGGGACCGGGAAAAAGGGATTCCACCGCAAAACCGCCAGGAGCCTTGGCGTCCGCCGTTTCCGCTGCCAGCGGAATGTCGGCCGCAATCAGGACCAACCCCAGCAGGCGGCAGACCGGACCAGTCCGAAGCAACCGCCCCCAGCCCCCAGGCCATGTGTTCCTGCCCCAGGCCGGCCCGACATCCTGTGTTCCTGTCATCAATCGCTTTCCACGAAGCCCATGCTGATTCCATCGGTCATGATACGTCCCGCCGGGCCCGACTGTCAAATCCGCCGAGAGACGCCGAGAGACGAGATTTAGACCTTGAGCCGTTCGTCGCCCGGGAATAATCTTCGCTTTGGTGTTCCGGCGAGACACTCCCGCCAAGGCCGCCGCGGGTCGATCGGAGAAGCGCACATGAAGATCAGAATATCGGCCGTTTTGGCTGTTTGGACGTTTTTATGGGGTGCCATGGCATCCTCTGCCCAGGATAATTTCCAATACAAGGTGGAAACGGGGGGTACCGTGACGATCACCAACTATGTGGGCCCCGGGGGACACGTGGTGATTCCTGAGACGATCCAGGACCTGCCGGTGACGGCGCTTGGAACACGCGCGTTTCAGAATCAACTCGCCGTGATCAGCTTGGTAATCCCGGACAGCGTCCTAACGATTGGAACTTACGCGTTTCTGAATTGTTCGGGAATGATCAACGTCCAGATCGGCAGCGGGGTCACGACCATACAAGACCGCGCGTTCCAAAGCTGCACGGCTTTGACCCGCATCACGCTTCCCGATGGCGTCATCACGATTGGCAATTATGCGTTCAGCGGGTGCGCAGCGTTGATGGACCTGCAACTCGGGAGCAACCTCGGCCGGATTGGCAGTTTTGCGTGCCAAGGCTGCGACATGCTGCAGAGCCTCACCATTCCCGCCGGGGTCACCAACATCGGCGCGCGGGCTTTTGACGCCTGTTCCGCGCTGGTCACCCTGAATGTGGAGGCGGGGAATTTGGCATATTCCAGCCAGGCCGGAGTGCTGTACAATCACAATGGGTCGGTCCTGATCCAGTATCCCGGCGGTCGGGAAGGCGATTTCGCCATCCCTTTCGGGGTGGCGACCGTTGACGCCTACGCCTTCAACGGCCGCACACGCCTGACGGCCATCTCCATCCCGGCCAGCGTCACGGACATCGGCCATTACGCCTTCAACGGCTGCAGCACCTTGACCAGCCTGGAGATCCCGGACAGTGTCATCACCATCGGTAATTACGCTTTCAGCGGGTGCTTGGGTTTGAGGTCCCTCGCCTTGGGCAACAACGTGGCCGCCATTGGCAGCTATGCCTTCAGCGGCTGCAGCGGGCTGACAAGCATCGTCATCCCCGACAGCGTGGTTACACTTGGCGGTTATGTGTTCAGCGGCTGCGCAGCAGCCGCGGACATCACCCTGGGAAACGGCCTGGGGGCCATCGGCACCCTGGCCTTCAACGGCTGCGGCAACTTGACGCACATGACCATTCCCGCCAGTGTGACCAATATCGGCAGCCGGGCTTTCGAAAATTGCCCCCGCCTGACGGAGCTCAGTGTTGACCCTGGCAATGCGACCTTTGCCAGCCAGGACGGCGTGCTGTTTGACCAGGCGAAAACCGCGCTCATCCAATATCCGGCCAACCGGAATGGCCCGTACACCATCCCCGATGGCGTAATCAGCATTGAGAGTTACGCGTTCAATGGTCGATCCGGTTTAACCGCGGTAACGATTCCCGGCAGCGTGACCAACATCGGCAGCTATGCCTTCAACGGATGCACCACCCTGACGGCGGTGGCCATTCCCGACAACGTGACCGCGCTGGGAGCCTATGCCTTCAATGCCTGCGCCAATCTTCAAGACCTGACATTGGGCCAGGGCCTGACCGCCATTGGCAGCTATGCGTTTTCCGGTTGCTCGAGCCTGACAAGTCTTGAAGTTCCCGACAGCGTGATCACAGTGGGCAGCCGGGCATTTCAAGGCTGCTCCGGCCTGCTGGACGTCACCCTGGGCCAAGGCCTGGCCACCATCGGCAGCTTAGCGTTCTACGGGTGCACGGGCCTGACAACCGTGGAGATCCCCGCCAGCGTGACCTCACTGCAGGATCGCGCCTTCTACGCGTGTTCGGGTTTGGTGGAGATTTCTGTTGCGGACGACAATTCTGCTTATTCCGGCATGAACGGAGTGCTGTATGATAAAGATCAGACGGTGCTGCTCCAATACCCCGGCAACCGGAACGGTTCCTGCGTTGTTCCCGAAGGTGTTGTCTCCATCGCAAACTATGCCTTCAACTCCTGCGCCGGTTTGACCGGCATTGTCCTCCCCGGCAGTCTCAACAGCGTGGGGACCTATGCGTTCAGCGGCTGCATCAACTTAACGGATCTGGTCGTGCCGGACGAAGTGACCACACTGGGCGATAACGCCTTCAATGCCTGCACCGGCTTGAGACAGATCACGTTGGGCAATCGTCTGGCCAGCCTTGGCAACTATGCGTTCAGCGGATGCTCGGGAATCACCGCGATGACAATACCCGACAGCGTGATCACCATCGGAAGCCGGGCTTTTCAGAGTTGCTCCGGCCTGACAAGCCTCCACTTGGGCTCTGGCGTCGCCACGATTGGCTCCTATGCGTTCTATGGGTGCACTGGCCTGACCACGGTAGACATTCCCGCCAGCGTAACCGCGATCCAAACCCGCGCCTTTGACGGCTGCACCGAACTGACAGGCCTGTTTGTGACCGCTGAAAATTCTACTTATTCCAGCGTGGACGGCGTCCTGTTCGACCAGACCCGTACCACGCTGCTGGTTTATCCAAGCGGCAAATCCGGCCCGTATGCCGTGCCTGCAGGGGTTTCCTCCATTGAGGCCTATGCGTTCAACGGCTGCAACCGGCTGACCGCCATCGCTCTTCCAGACAGCCTGATCATGATCGGCAGCTATGCGTTTTCCGGATGCACCGGCCTGACCAGCCTGGAGATTCCCAATGGCGTAACCTCGATCGATACGTATGCCTTCAACGGGTGCAGCAATCTGAGGAACCTTAGACTGGGCACCGGCCTGGTGACCATCGGCAGCCGGAGTTTCAGCGGCTGCAGCGGCCTGGTGAACCTGGAGATCCCCGGCAGCGTCATGACGATCGGCAGCTATGCGTTCAGCGGATGTTCGGCGTTGACTGGACTCATCCTGCACGATGGCATCGTCACCATTCAGGGCCAGGCCTTTTCCGGATGCACCGAATTAACAAGCGTCGAAATCCCCGCGAGTGTCCTGTCAATTCAGGATCGGGCTTTTGCCAGTTGTCCACAATTGGCCGCCTTGGACATTGCCGAAGACAATCCCGCCTACGTCAGCGTGGAAGGCGTGCTGTACAATCAGGACCGGACCGTGCTCCTGGATTATCCCGCCGCCCGGGAAGGCCCATTCACGATTCCCGCCGGCGTGAACACGATTGCAGATTATGCCTTCAACGGCCGCACCCGTCTGACGGGCATCGTGTTCCCTCCTGGACTCCTGAACATCGGCAGCTACGCGTTCTACGGGTGCACCGGATTGACCGATGCCGACATCCCCGACACGGTCACCACAATCGGCAGCCGGGCCTTCTACGGCTGCATCCGCCTCTCGAGCCTCACGATCGGCCACGGGGTCACTTCCATCGGCAGTTATGCATTCACCGGCTGCTCCAGCCTGACCGCCGTTGTGGTTGGCAACGGGGTTACCACGCTCGGCAGCTATGCGTTTCTCTCTTGCACCAATCTGGAGTCCGTTTTTCTGCCGGCCAGTGTGACGGTGATCCAGGATCGGGTCTTCGACGGCTGTTCCCGGCTGGCCGCAATCAATGTGGCTGTGGACAACCCCGCATATTCAAGCACCGACGGGCTCCTGCTCAACCAGTCCGGAACCACGTTGATTCAATGCCCCGGAGGAAAGACCGGCTCATGCGTCATTCCTGCCGGCGTCACCACCATCGCCGACTATGCCTTCAACGGGCGCACCGGCTTGACCCATGTGGAGTTGCCTGATGGTCTCGTCTCGATTGGCAGCCGGGCTTTCAACGGATGCACCGGCTTGACGAGTGTGGTGATCCCCGACCGTGTGACTTGGATCGACAGCTATGCGTTTAACGGTTGCACCGGCCTCGCCAGCCTCACCCTGGGGGCCGGAGTTGCCGCCATCGGGAACTATGCCTTCAGCGGATGCAACCAGCTGGCGGAGCTGATTATTCCTGACCATGTGATCACAATTGGCAGTTATGCCTTCAATGCCTGCTCCGGCCTGAGCAGCCTTACGCTGGGCAGTCGCATCACCACCATCGAAAGCTATGCCTTCTACAATTGCTCGGGACTGACCGGGGTAACGATTCCCGCCAGCGTCATCTCGATTCAGGCCCGTGCCTTCGATGCCTGCTCCGGACTTTCCGCCATTTCCGTTGCCGCCGAGAATCCGGCGTATGCCAGCGTGGAAGGCGTACTCTTCAATCGGGCCGCGACCGCGCTCATTCAATTCCCTCGCGGCCGCAGCGGAGCCTACGAGATGCCTGAGGGCGTTCTTTCTGTTGAAGATTATGCCTTCCAGGGATGCACCGGCCTGACCGAAGTGGCATTTTCAGAGAGTCTGACCACCATCGGCAACTACGCTTTCACCGGTTGCACCGGTTTGACCAGCATCGTCCTTCCCGACAGCGTAAGCACCATCGGCAGCTACGCCTTTGCCAACTGCACCGGTCTGACCAGCCTCGTCCTGGGCATCGCCGTGAACACCATCGGCAGCTACGCCTTTTCGGGCTGCATCGGCCTGACCTCCGTGGTGATTCCGGACAGCGTCGTTTCCATTGACACTTACGCCTTCAATGCGTGCACCGGCCTGGCAAATCTCACATTAGGCACCGGCATCACGTCCATTGGCAGCTATGCCTTTTACGGGTGCGAAAACCTTACCGACGTGGTCCTGCCCGCCAGTATTCGCACGATCGGAATCCGGGCGTTTGACAACTGCCCGCGTCTGGCCAATTTGACAACAGCCCCCGGCAACTCCGCCTATCGCAGTGTGGATGGTGTGTTGATCAATCAATCCGGAACGGTTCTGATCCGATATCGGCCGGATCGTTCAGGCCCCTACACCATCCCGGATGGCATCACCAGCATCGCCAGCTATGCCTTCAACAACTGCGCCAATCTGAGCGGGGTCAGCTTTCCAGATGGGTTGACCGGTCTCGGTGACTTTGCTTTTGCGGGTTGCACCGGGTTGACCGAAATAGTCCTTCCGAACACCCTCAACAGGGTTGGCGCTTATGGTTTTGCCGGTTGTTCGAATCTGGTCAGCGCGTCTCTGGGCAACGGCCTCGTCACGCTCGGCAACTATGCGTTTTACGGGTGCTCTGGATTGTCGGAACTGACGATTCCAGACAGTGTCATAGCGATTGGCGATCGCGCCCTCGGCGGATGTACCGGCTTGACGAATCTCACCCTCGGTCAAGGCGTAACATCCATTGGATCCTATGCCTTCATCGGCTGCCACCGCCTCAATACCCTCTCGCTTCCCGCCAGCGTGACCACAATTGGAGGCCTGGCCCTGGACGGTTGTTCCGGCCTGGAAAACATCATAGTCGCGGGGGAGAATCCCTCCTATTCCAGTCTGGACGGCGTGCTCTTCAACAAGACCATGACGAAACTGATCCAATTCCCCGCCGGAAGGACCGGACCCTACTCGATTCCACCGGGCGTGGCCGAAATCGATAATTATGCCTTTCGCTCCTGCCTGGGCCTTGCCACCGCATCCATGCCCAACAGTCTGGCGATCATTGGGGACTATGCCTTCAGTGGATGCGCCAATTTGTCTGCCGTGGACATGGGCGCCGGCGTGATCCGGATCGGAACCCGCGCCTTTGAGAATTGCTCGGGGCTGGCCATGCTCATGCTCCCCCCCACGGTCACCGCCGTCGGGGCCGCCGCATTCAACGGACTGACCGGACCCCTGTATTTCAAGGGTCACTGTCCGATGTTCGACGAGATCAACCCCGAATGGCCGCTGGCGTACTACTGCGCCAACCGCACCGGGTGGAATTCCTATCCCGCTCCCAAGACCCTCTGGACAAGTGTTGCCGCCTTTTATCCCCTGGGAGGAACCCTCTCTTTCGCCAGCCGCACCTATGACGTCGGCAACCCTTATGATGTTCTGCCCGCCGCGACCCGTAACGGATACGTCTTCGCCGGCTGGTGGACGAAGAAGAACGCCCAGGGCTCCCGGGTATACGCCGACACCCTGGTGCCGTATTTGACCACCGCGCATTCCCTCTACGCCAGCTGGACCTTGCGGCCAGCGATCGGCGCGGAGGATGAAGTTCTGTTCCTGGCGGATTCCCTCTCCTTCAACTTGCCGCTCGGTTATTCAAGCGGAACGGTTGAATATGCGACGGCTGTCATCGATGGCGGCTGGAACTTTGTCCCGCTACCGACCGGACAGTACGAGGTGTCGAACGGGACCCTGACCATTTATCACCTGGCGGGACTCCCCGAGGTGTTTTACCGGGTGACATTCCACCCCTAGCAGAATCGGTCAATCGCTGGACCCGCCCGGCGCAGGAAGCCCGAACCGGACTTGCGTGACCACACCTGCATAAAACTCGCCCGTCATGGTGTAGCGTTCGGCATCCGTGTCGTGGATATTGACGGTATGGATTCCGGCCGGCACCTGCCAATCCCGGCTGGTTTCGCCCGCCACATCCCCGATGTAACTGCCATCGAACGTGACCTCTTGGACAAACCGGGTTTCGTTGCTGACCCGTAGAATGGCCGGCCCGTTGATCTCAGCCGGCGCGGGATCGTTATTGTCGTCTCCACACGACACCAGTAGCACAGCACATGCCGCCATGGTCAAAGCGCGCCTCGCCACATTCTTCATGTCACATCCTTTCCCCGTCCCCATGCATGCCGGGCGTGTCGCCTGAATGCCGCGCTGGCATTTCCCCGCGTTCTCGGGGAAGTGGCGTACCTGACAGGAGTCGAACCTGTAACCTTCTGATCCGTAGTCAGATGCTCTGTCCAATTGAGCTACAGGTACGTCAAACTGTTCGCTTTCTACACTATGGGCTGTGCTTTGGCAACTGTCTGTTTGCTTTTTGTCCGTTTTCCATGAGGAGGGCCAGTCCTATTGACCCAGAACCGTCTCTGCCGTATGCTCGCTCCCGTTTTTAAGCAGATTCGCGAGGGCGCCATGGTCATGAGTCTCTGTGCGGGCCTGCCGCTGGCAGGTGTCATCTATTCATTCCAGATTTCCGACGGCGTTGGCAAAGCCATCGTGCTGTTTCTGGTCTTTGCATCGATTCTAGTCTGGACCATCATGATCGGCAAGCACCTGGAACTGCGCAAAGTCGAGCAAAAGGATCAGGCCTTCATGCGGGCTTTCGAGCGCCAGGAGAATCCCCTGGAAATCTTCGTCCGCGGCCCGGCCCATCCCGCGAGCCCCATGGCCAAGGTCTATTCGGCGGCCTGTCTGGCCGTCCGGCGGGAATTTGAGGCCCAGGCGCACAAGCAACACCGGACTCTCAGTCAGATTGATCTTTCCCAGGAACGGCTGACCGCCCTGCAGATCGACGCCATCCGCAAGGTAGCCGAATGCGCGGCGGCCGACCAAATCCTGCTGCTGGAGGAGCAGATGGCCATGCTGGGATCGGCCTACACCATAGCGCCGATGATGGGCTTGTTCGGAACAGTCTGGGGCGTGATGATTTCGTTCGAAGCCATGGGGCGGCAGGGCATGGCCAATTTGTCTGCGGTCGCCCCGGGGATTTCGAGCGCTCTGCTTACCACCGTCGTCGGCCTGGTCGTGGCCATTCCATCTGCCTACGGCAGCAACAAATTAAACGAAAAAATCCGTTTTTTGGGTATCCAGATGGAAAACTTCGCCGACAAGTTCGCCGCTCGCCTGCAACAGGCCTTTCTGTACGAGTAAGGAGCCGTCTGTGGCACGCCGCACCGCCCTCAGCCGCAATCGCCAGATCAGCGAGCTCAACATGACGCCGCTGATCGATCTCACATTCCTGCTGTTGATCACCTTCATCATCACCTTTCCCCTCATCGAGCAAGGCGTTCCCGTCCGGCTTCCCAAGGGGGAGGCCAGCCAACTCGACCAGGCCAATACGTTTTCCATTGCCCTTAATGAACAAGCCGAACTGTTCCTGGATGAGGTTCCCACAAGCGAGGAAACCCTGGCGCTGGAACTCAAGGCCAAGGCCGAGGCCAATCCCGACGTGACCATCCTCCTGCGGGCTGACGAACGCATTCCCTACGGCAAGGTGGTGGCCATCTTGCGCCTGGTGCATGGAGCCAACATCACCCGCATGGCACTGGTCACAGCCCCTGCGCCATGAAAAGACGGGAATTCCAGCGACTGAGCCTGCGCCTCAGCCTGGTCCTGCACGGCGCCATCTTCGCGCTGCTGCTGGTTTTGCCCTGGTTTCTGGAAGCCTGTGCCCTGAAAAAACCGGTCGAGAAACTTATGTTTGTTGAATTCACCGTTTCCGTGCCTCCCCCGTCCGCGCCGGAGATGCCGATTCCAGAAGCGCCCACATCTCCGCCGAGCGAGGACATCGCCGAGCCCGCAAAGAAATCCGAACCCGAGCGCCAGCCTCCAGCCCCCAAGCGCGACATACGGCAGACCAACCGCGTGGTCCGGAGGGGGCCGCCGCCCAAAGACCAGCCGCTATCCCCGACCGAGATCGAACGGCTGATCAAGCTGGGCGCAAAGATTTCCGATACCACCCAAGTCCCCACCGGCAGTCAGCTTGCGCTGGGGGCCTATTACAACCATGTCCACGAGCGTATGTACGCCGTATGGCAACAACCGTCCCAGCTCAAGGACCTGCCGGGATTGCGCACCGTTGTCAACATCACGGTCGCGCCCGACGGCCGGATTACCCGCCGGACCAGGACCAGTGGATCCGGCAACGCCCTGATGGATGATTCCGTCATGGCTGCGGTCAATTCGATCAAGGCTCTGCGCGCACTGCCCCCCGGCCATCGCGAACCGGTACAAATCAGCATTCTCTTCGAGATTGCCAAGTAAGGACCGCGCGAATTGCGGCTGCACCTGCACGCGCCAGTCACCTGGCCATGGCTGGAAGGTCGCTCCCCTTTGACTCCAGCGCCTTGAATCACGCCCAGCGACGCCAATACGCGGGCTTAGGGTTCGAAATCCTCGTAATAGTCCTCTTCCCCCTCTACATCCAATTCGTAGCCCTCCTCGTCCTGAGGCAACAAATAGCCTTCCGCGACAAGCTGGGCATCGCGGTCGGGGGTCAATTGGACTGGCAAGGGCGGCAGACCTTCGCGGATGACTTTCATCTGGTAGTCTTGCAGATGTTTTTCAAGTTCGGCACCGGTCAACACCGGTTTGGGAATCTCGATCGGCTTTTGGCGTTCCAACTGCCGCTGGCGCCGGCGCTCGGCATACGAAAGGCGGCGCTCTTCGGCCTGCTTGATCCGATCCTGCTTTTCCGTGGTCGAAAGCACCTGTGTGGCCGAAGAATCCGACCCCATTTTCATCACCACGACTTCTTCGCCTTTTTTGAGAACCGCCTCTTCCTTCTCATAGTCTGCGTCGATCAATTCAATACCGGAGTCCGCATCCTTTTCACCCACCATCAGCGAGAAATAACTGTTGTCCTTTTTATCCGTCACGGCCACGCGAAGATTGCCGTCGTCGAGTTCGTAGATGCCGGAAAGCAACATGCTGGCAGCGAAGGATTCCCCCACCGGCGTCACGCGCTCCGGCTCCACCGGCCGGTCGGGCGGGGCGCCGAACGGCTTGCGATCCAGAATGACCTGATAATCCTCAAAGGGCCGTACGGCCGGAGCGGCATGACTTCCAAGTGCCGCCACCAGGAAAACCAGCATGCATACGAACCATTTCACAATGATGATCCTACCCCCCGGGGCCCGGTCGTGCAAACCCCTTTTGGATCGGGCGCTGGGCCAGATTCAGTTGAAAAGCTTCGGCAAACATTTCGCGCACATGGCCGGGAATCAGCACCAGATGATTGCCCAGCGGCGCTTCCAGTAAATTCCGGGCCCCCGCGCTCGGGATTTGTATGAGCGCCTGGGTGCGACAATGCTGCCCGCCATGAGGATAGCCGGCCAGTTGCCCTTCCGCCCCCCACCATTGATCCAACTGTTTCCCGCCCAGGCGCAGAAGCGTGACTGGCCCCGGCTTCAAGGTCCCAGCAATGCCAATCCCCAATCCCGACTCGAAATGAGTTTGCAGGTGATAGTCATCCGTCAGGCTCAACGGTACAGTACAATGAGCCAGAAGCACCTCGCCGGTCAACACGTTCACGTCGGCTGGATTCGCCATCCAGCCGGAATTCCGGGTGAGATGCCAGAGCCAGCGCAGTAACACCACCGAGGGAATGTCGCCTTCACAGCCTGCTGTAATGCCTTCATCGGCCAGGCGCGATAACGCCAGGCACCCCGTGGTACGGTCTTGAAGCACCAGGTCGAAACATCGCAAGGTGACCCCAGACAACTTGTGAACCGTGATTAATTCCTTCAGCGCCCGATAAATCCGGACCGTGGGGGTGAACGTCTCGCGCGTGATCCCTTCAACACCCGCCGCCCGTTCCCAAATCGCATATTCCGGGCCGGTTTCCGGTACGGGTTCCCGGGCGATCCGCGCCCGCAAGTCCTCCATGGCGATCGATATGATCCGCAGACCGAAACGGGCAAACACGATTTCAGCCAGATGTGAACTCGCCACCAGCCAGTCGGAACTCTCGCCGACACGACCCAGACGGTCTTCAGACAGGCGCCGGTTCGCCTCCAGACAGAGCGCCGTCTGGCGGATTTGGTCAAGAGTTGTGAAATCGTCCGGTCCCCGCAACAGATAAATCCGTCCCGATCCGCCCTCCTGCCGCACCTGAGCCAGGATTTCCATTGCGGCGGGCAGCGAATTGTGAGCGGAATGGGCAATCATCAGCAGCGATCCCGGCTGGCCCTGTTGTTGGCAGGAGTGGTACCGACGAAGAACCTCCTGTTCCGTTCCGCCGGTCAGGATCAGAAAGAACGCGCTCCCCGTCACCGTTCCTTCGGCGGGCCTCCCCCCCGTTTCCTGCAGGGCCACTTTATATCGGGCCAGATAACCCGACAGGCTCCCGGAATCATGCAGTCGGGAGGCAATGGGAATGTAGTGGAAAGGCATGTCGTTTCTTTCTGTCCTGCGGAAATCCTAACGACAGTCACCGGTTGCGCACAATAGCAGACTTGAATGCATGGCCGATTTGTGGTTGAAGCCCTTCATGCCCCGGTAGCTCAGTTGGACAGAGCAGCGGTTTCCTAAACCGCAGGTCGCGCGTTCGATCCGCGCCCGGGGTGCCGACTTCCCCTCCACCAACCTTCATGAAGCAAGAGGGCTTTATCAACCTGCGCGTGCCACTGCCCGGGCCGGAATCCAGACTTAAAAACAGACTACTTCGCCCTCTTCGTTCAGAAAACAGTTGGGCCGGGGAGGAGGAGGCGCTTGGGCCGGGGGCTGGATACGGGGTGACAGTAGATTGTCCACTGTTTCCGTTCGAAAGGCAGCTACCGGGCCTGTTTCAATCGTCCGGATGCGAAAATCGCGATAAACCATGTCGCCCATGCGGGATTCAAACGGCCGGACCTTCCCGCCTTCGTGGCGATCAAAGCGCATTCCATTCCAGAAATCGAACGGAAGATTCACCCGGAAGCCGACGAAAAAGTCGGTCCGGTTCAGTTCGTCATCCTCATACCATTCGGCATCGAAAGTCAGGTTCGGGTGCAACCGGGATTCGATCCGGGCCTTGAATCCGGAATAATCCGGGCGGAAGTCCGAAGCGAAGTGATAATAACCGCCAAACACAGCGGTCGGGGCGAAGCGATCCAGGCCCGGCAGCCAGAGCCCGGCTTCGGCGTCATATCCCTGCAGGGGCTCTTCATAGGAGTGATATCGCGTGGTGGTGGTGGTGCGCGCCCGCCCACTGCTTTCCGTGACGACATCCTCCGTCTGCGCCAGGATTTTTTCATCCGTGACCGGATAATAATAATTGGCACGCAGGTCGATCCACTTGGACAGCAATTCCACGCCTGCGCCGATCTGACCGAAGGTGTTGTCGTGCTCCGTCGCCCGCAGGTCATAAAACACGTTGACGCCCGCGATCAGCGCCGGTTTGGACCACAGGTGCCGCGCAACCAGGCCGGCATTGACTTCCTGGGCATCATTTTCCACGGTTGAGCCGCGCAGGTTCAGGAACAGCATGGCCTGGCCGGGCTTCCACGCCGGCACCAGGACATCGGCCACGTATTCCTGCACGTCCCCCCCGCGGGCGCCGAGGGTCAAATGGCCCGGATCCCACCTCGAAGAAGCGGCATCCGGGTTTGTTTCACCGGCCGGCGACAGGCCGGCGACCAGCAGGCAGATTCCATATGACATCCACAAGCGCTTATTCATGGGGGCTCCTATGCGTCTCACTGTTGTTCCGCCTTGATCCGATAAAACAGCCGCGGGTCTCCGACTTGCACTCTCACGACCAGGACCAGATGTTCCGTCTCGGCATCCAAGGGGGTCGCCGATTGGTTGATCACGGCGCCGGTGCAATCCGTCCAGGTCAGCAGATCGAAGCTGCATTGCAGGATGAAGGCCAGGGCGGGATCATTGCTCCGGCGGTCGTACGACAGTTCCATATTCCCCGAACCTTCCGGCTGGATATCCAGCACCCCCGGGGCATCCCGGAGATTTGGATTTCCGGCAAAGGCATATTCCTGGTCGTTGCTGGCCGAATCGCCATCCGGATTGGCGGCCCCGCCCCAGACCGTGGGTTCCAAGGCCGGATTGCCCGTGGCATTGCCGAACCGGTCCTGATTCCACGTGTCCCGCGGCGTCGCCGGGTTGTTGCTGGCGCCGACGACCACCTGGAAGAACGTGGCGCTGGCACCGCCCCGCAGGTCCCGCGCAGTCACATCCACCCGAACAATGCCGTTGGATGTCGGCGTCCCCGCAACCGCCGAGCCATTTGCGAACAAACCGTGGCCATCACCCGACAAGACAATATCGTATGTCAAGGCGTCATCCGCGTCCGCATCAAAGAAGGTCCCCGGGGGGATGTCAAACAGGAAGGGCTGTCCCACTTCGGCCATCTGATCCGGGATCGGGACTTCCACCACGGGGGGAGTGTTGTGATCGAAGCGATAAATAAAGGCATGCCCCTGATTGGACACCAGGCTCAAGTCGGACGGGGCCCCCACGATGGCGGTGCCCCGGTTGTAGCGCACGGCGGAGCCGTACAGGCCCGCGGTGCTGCCAGCGGGCCGCGTGAATTTCTCGATCAGGTTCCAGTTGGTCGAACCGACTTCGGCCCGTTCATACAAGAAGGCGGCCCCGATGTTCTGTGCCCCGGAATTATACGGCGCTCCGATGAACAACTGGCGGCCCCTGACCGAAAGACTGTACCCGAAGCGCCGAACGGTATCACTGCGCCGGTCCAGTTCCTGGACCAAGGTGAAGAAGTCCGATCCCGCCGCGGTTTCATAGAGGAAGACACGACCGGCGTCGGTCACCGTACCGGCAGGCATGCCCGGGGCGCCCACGGCCAGGAGGCCGTCATCCAGCGACACTTCCCAGCCGTATTCTCTGGAGAGATTGGTTTCCGCCGCGGTGAGGATCTGAACCAGTCCCCACTGTTCCGGTCCACCAGCGTTTCGCGACAGACAAAACACCGCGCCTTCCCTCACGGTGGCGCTGTCGGCCGCATTGTAATGGGGCGCGCCAACAACCAACTGGTCTCCGGACAATGCCACGCTCCACCCGAACAGGGAATTGGAACTGCCCGCATCGGCCGGGGCCCAGCGCATGATTTCCCCCCACGCGTCGGGGCCGCCCTGATTGCGGCCAAACAGCAGCACGGCGCCTGTCGGCTCCCCCGTGCCATAGAAATCGACTTCAGGCGCACCGACCGCCAGCAAATCCCCATCCAGGGCCACGGACATGCCAAAACGGTCGGCCGGCGGCAGACCAACCGGGGCAATCCGCACCCCTTCGCCCCAGTTGTCGGTTCCGCCGGCATTCCGTTCGAAGAGATAGACCGCGCCCACCGTGGCGCCGCTGACTTCACTGTTGATGGCTCCAACCGCCAGCCGGTCATCGGTGATGGACACCGCCCGTCCAAACCGATCGTTGGTCGTGAGCGTCGCGGGCTGCAGTTGCCTCCATTCCACCCAGGTATTGGTGACGCCGGGCACGCGTTTATATATGAAAGCGGCACCGGAATTCGGGGCGTTGACTGAAGCGTTGGGTGCGCCCACCACGGCGAAATCGGCGATGGCGCCCACCGCCAGACCGAAGGAACCCTGCTGCAGCGGATCCGCAGGCCGCACCGCCGCCTCATAGGGATGGCGTGCTATCACGCTGGTATTCAGATCCACTCCCGGCGGGGCAAACCCGTCGTTCACCTCGAGACGGAAATGGGTGACTTGAGACCCGCCGACCGCCACCGAATTCGTTCCCACGGTAAAGGCCAGGGCGCGCAACTGCGCCGTGGCATCTGCGGCAGAAATCGGGCTGGCCGTATATACGCCGTTGGAACTGGCGACAAAACTGCCCAGGTTGGTCAAGGTTCCCTGCCGGGGTTCCAGCATGGTCACGGTGACGGTCAGCGGCTGCAGGGCCAGATCATCCACTTCGGTGATGATCACGGTCGGGAATGGATTGACCGGAAGCTTGTAGTAGAACTCCTGATCGGCGACGGTTCCGGATATAATGGGCGGATCGTTCACCGCCGTGACATCGATGGCCGTTTCGGTATCGACCACTGGCGGAGATTTGTTGTCCGTGACGGAAATGGTGAAATGCGTTGTTTCGGTGGTCGGAACGGTAATCCGGTTTTCGGTTGGCACGAAGATCAATTCCCTGATCTGGATGGTGGCGAAAGCAGCGGTGACGTTCGTCAGGACATAGGATCCGCCGCCGGCATCCGCAAACACCCCGAGATTCACGAGAACGCCCTTGGCGGGATCGTCAAGCGCGACGGCCACGTCAATTCGCTCCTGCAGTTGTTCGTCCACCTCGATCATGGTCACCCCAACAAACGGCCGCCCGGTTTCCTTGTCGGTGATCGGCAAATTGGGCGGCTGGTTGACCAGGACGGGCGGATCATTGCGTCCCTCAACCACAAGGGTGATTTCCGCGGTATGTCGATCGCTGCCCGCTTCATGGACGACCACCTGGGCCAGTCCGGTCACCAGGATGCCGGAATCATCCGCGACGCGGTAGGAGAAGGTCTCCGTATAAGGATAAGATCCGGGAAAGGCGGCCGCAGGCGTATATCGCACCGTATTGGATCCGCTGAGGAGCACGGTCCCGCCCGCATCAGCCCCGAAAACACTGTCTAAAACGTACTCTTCGGCATAGGCGGCCCCCAGCACATCGTTGGCCAGAACGTCCAATTCCTCGTCCACGGCATCGGAAGGCACGCAGAACAGGTTGGGCAAGGTGGGCAGGCTGCCCACACGCACCTGAACGGGCGCGGTGCCGGTGCCGCCCAGGCCGTCGTTGACATCATAGGTGAACTGGTCCATGCCCACGAAACCGGTTGCCGGCGTGTAGACCACGTTCGCCCCGTTGATGACCACGGTTCCGCCATAAAGTGTCGGCGACACCCCGGTGATGCTCCAGCCGGCGGAAGTGCCCGGCAGGGCAAAGTCGTTCGCCAAAACTGGCAGGGCGTTGCCGGTTGAATTCCGGGCGACGGTAAAGGCGTCGGCCTGGGTGACAGCCACCAGGTTGCTGGCTCGGTTTTCCACCCGCACGCGCACCACGCCGGAGGCCCGGCGATCGCCGCCATCGGAGATTTCATACGTGAACTGCTCCACGTAGCCGGACGCAGGAATAAGCACGGGCCGGTACAGCAGCGACTGCCGGTCCGGTGAAATCTCGACGGACCCGCCCTGATTGGGGGCATTGGTCCCCTCGCCCAGCGCGATGATTTCCATGACCTGATCCAGCGGGGGCTGAATCCGGTCGTTCCACAAGACCGGCAGGGTGAAGCACCGGGCAACGTTGGTGCCGGGCGCGATCTCGAAGAACACCGCATAATCGTCGTCGTTCGCAAACAGGTCGCCCCGCCGCACCGAAATCGTCACCCGCGTGACATCCGACGACGCGGAATCCGACATCAGATAGGTGAAACTTTCCTCGCCGTAGAAACCATCGGCCGGAGTATAGACCAGTGTATCCCCGGCCTTGGAGACGAGGCCGCCATTGTCCGGGGCATCGGGGCCAGTGCCAATGCTCAGGATCGAATAGGTCCGGTTGACGTTCGGATAACCGATATCGTTGGTCAGGACAGGCAGGACATAGCCGGAGCCGCCGCCCCGCACGATGTAGCGGTCGGGATTGGCATAGGTGCCGGACGGCACGGTGGCAATGGTTACCCGCCCGGTGGCGGTGCGGGGAGCAGCGCCGGCGTCCTGCACCACGTAGTTGAAATCCAATTGGCCCACGGTGCTTGACGGCGTAAAGAGCAGGTGCGTGCCGCTCCCGGCCACATGCAAGGTGCCAATGGCGGTGGGATCGGCGGGATCCACCGACAGGATTGTCAGGGTGCCCTGCCCATTGGGCATGATGCGATCATTCGCCCGCACAGGCAACGCCACTGGGACGGGATTGGTGGTGGCGGCAATCGTGTAGAAGTCCGACACCACCTCCAACGGACCCACGACGATGGACAGTACACCTGTGCCGGTTCCCCCGATTTGATCGGTGGCCACGTAGCGGATCTGCTCGGTGCCGATAAACCCGGGCTGGGGCGAATAGATCAACCGGGTTCCGGCGGCATTGGTTGTCAGCGTGCCAAAGGCCGCCGGATCAAGGATGTCCAGGATGCGGAGAGAGGCGGTCGATCCCGTCACCAAGCCGTCGTTGGCCAGCACGTCCAACTCGTTACTGAAGCTGCCCGGCAGCACGCTGCACGTGTCGTTTTGGATCGCCAGGGTGCCGCGCCGTTCGATGATGTTGACCACTACGTCCGCGCGGGCCGTGGCGAAGCCCCCGGCGTTGACCTCATACGTGAACGTCAGCGGGGCCAGCCCGTTGGTCGCCGAAAAGACGAAAGCATTGTTCGTCAGGACCGGCTGGCCCGGGAGCGACGAATCCACCAGCGCCGCAATCGTCAGGCCTGCCCCCGTCTGGGGCAGCATGTGGTCGTTGGCCCGCACATTCAGGACCACGGTTTCGCCGGCCGCCACCGTGAAGGCATCGTCGGCAGCATGCAGCATGCCGTTGAGGGACGGGATGACGGACCGGACCATGACCCGCCCGCTGCGGGTGTCGCCCCGATCGTTCTGGATGGTGTACCGAAAATAATCGTCCCCGACAAAATTGGCCGGCGAACTATACACCACATACGAGCCGTCGGGGCTGATTTCCACGAGGCCCCCGTGCAAGGCCGGACCGGCGCCGACAATGACCAGGACGCCGGCCGAATCCGTGTAGTCACGATCATTCGCCAGGACATCCAGCGCGCGCCCTTGCGTGCCGGCCGGGACATAAAACTCGTCGTTTACGGCAAACAGGAAACTGTTGTCCGTAATGGTGTAGTTGAACCGGTTGGTGAAGGACTGCCAGTCGGCCAGTTGGTTCAACAGGTCGGAAACCGTGGCATCATGCGTCACGTTGGAAATGCTCATGTCCACCTGGGCCTGGCCGGGATTGGGCACATTGGCGACCGCAAGGATGGCCAGGCGGTCGTCCGGTTCCCGGCCATCGATGTCGATGTCGACATCTGGATCGCTGTTGAACCGTGGATCGAAGACCAGGACCTCGTCTTCATGGGTAATCAAATGGTCGGGATTTGCGACAGGAGTGTCGTTCATGCCCATCACCAGGACGGCAACCAACGAGGTGACGGTGCCGCCGGTCATGCCGTCGGAGACCACGACGGAGAAGGTGTCAATGACCATCTCGTCGCGGACGAGGGCCTGCAGGTTGGTCGACACGGCCGGGTCATAGGCAATCACCCCGCCAGCCAGCGACAGGGCCGCGTTCAAGCGGCTGGTCGCGCCGTCCACCGCGATCAGTTCGAGCACGTCGATCCGGTCCAGGTCGGCGTCGTTCGCCAGCAGGACCGCGCTGGAGATGTCCAGCGGAGAGTTCTCATCGGTCACGAAGAAATCCCGCAGCACAAGCGTACCGGGCAGCGTCCCGCTCAGGTCGAGTGCGTGCAGATCGGTCACCCCGCTCAGGCCGGAAGCCGGCGGCCGGGTGTACATCAGGTCCAGCCCGCCCGAGAGCACATCTTCCAGCGTGTTGCTTTCGGTGGCGAGCGGGGCCAACAGATCGAGCGGGGCCGGATCCGGCCGGGATTCGGGCGGATTGTTCACGCCGGCGACCACCACGTCCAGCGGGCCGATGCCGATCCCGCCATTGCGGTCCTGCACGGCGTAGTACAGGCGATTGGTGTACAGCTCCCCTTCCGCCAGGCCCTGCAGGAACGCCGACACGGACGCATTGTAAAGGATGTGGTCCTCCTGCGGATTGGCGCGCAGGATCAAGGTCACGGCAGCCCCGACATCGGTCATGGCGGTGTAGCGGTTGGCTTCGTTGAGCACGACCCACACGCCCCGGTCCGGATGGTCCTCCACGAAGAAGCGCGGGATCTCGAACGAGTCCTCGTCAACCGTGCGGACGGCGTGATAGCCGTTGTAGGTCGGATGGCCGCCGTAGTTCGCGATCAGCACTTCGTCGCCGGTGCTCAAGCCATGGGCGGGGGCGTGCACGGTCACCGGCATCTGTCCCGGCGTTCCCGAATAACCCGTGATTGGATTGACGGCGCCCAGCACCCCGGCTACGCGCAGGGTTTCCCAAGTGTCGTCCGTATCGATGTCCGTGTCGTTACTCAGCACGTCCTGCGTGAGCATGTCCGGCGGCGGGACCGGATCGCCGGGGAAGGCCAGCGCGGAGCCCGCCAGTTCCGGCCGCGCCATGAGGCGCACGGTGGAGCGCTCGGTGACGTTGGTGATGGCATCCGGCACGGCGACCGGCGGATCGTTGACGCCGATCACGCGGACCGAGGCGGCAGTTTCGCTGCGGGCGGTGGGCGCCCGCGGCTCGATGGTTTCCCACATCCCCGGCGCGCCCAGGGGACCGGGAACATATTCCACCGGGATGAGGAAGGTGTTTTCGTCCAGGATCTCCAATACGGGGAACGTTTGATTGTAGGGGGCATGCGCGGCGCCCGAAATCGTGACGAGGTCGTTGGTTTTCAAGCGGTGGTTGGTGGCCATGACCGCGGTGTTGGAACCGGAGGCGGCATAGCCCTCGACCGGCGCCGAACCGATATCGATGATCTCGTAGCGGAACGTGTCGATGATTTCCACACCGACCGGCAATTGCGCCAGCAGCGGCGCCTGGCGCGGATCATAGGCGAGGCTGTTGCCGCGCAACGGGGTTGCCGAGGGCAACACCGTCACGGTGGCGCCCAGGCCGGACAGCGTGACGGCCGCATCCCCCGCCCCGGGTTCGGACAGAGTGCTGACGTCCACGATCACCAGCCGGTCGGTACCGTCGCTGTCGTGGTCATTGGCGAGCACGTCCAGCCCGGACAAATCATCCTCCGTCACCGTCAAGTAGTCCGGCCGGGCCAGGGGTTCCGCGTTGTCCTGGCCGAACGGCGTGCCCCCTGAATCCGCGCCGGGCGACATCGGGAGGCCAGCCGGGTCCTGGATGATCAGGCCCCCGAAGGGCCCCGCCACGATGAAGCGGTGCGGCACCAGCGAATACCCGCGGAACTGGGGCGCCAGCGAGATGGAGCTGCCGGCGGTGTCCAGCAGATTGGTGCCGGTGGCCGGATTCAGATAGACGCCCTGGTAGCCTTGGCGCGCAAGGGATTCCGGCGCGCCGTCCCGGCCGATCGAAATCACGCCGCGGGGCTTCAGATCCAGCGCCGCATTGGTGACGGAGGGCTGGATGACCGGCGTCGGGTTGAGCGGACTGGTCAGCATGAAGGGCGCGTTGGTAAAGGCGAGTAGCAGGCCGAATCCAGGGTTGACCAGCGTATTCGCGGGATCGCCGGCTGCAAAGAGATCGTTGGTGCCGACGAGGATGCTGTCGGCAAAGTCGTGCACCTTCTCGCCATCCACGAACAGGGAGTACGGGGCGAAATCGATCGGGGTGGAGTCGCGCCGGACGAAGAGTTCGACATAGTTGACGCCGGCGTCATCGAAGAAGATTTCGTTGATGACCAGCCGGCCCTGCGCATTGAACTCGATGGCGCCGGTGTCGGGCACGCCTTCGCGCAGCACCCCGCGTTGATCGACGGCGACCGCCGTGGCCTGCCCATTGCCGATGGCGGGGCTGCCGGGCAGCAATCCGTAGTGGGGCGTGGGATCCCCGTACGGATCCAGCGACGCCAGGCGCGGATCGACGGAAGTGGCATCCGAGGCGTGGTCCAGCAGGCCCTCCGGATAGAAGGTCGTCTGGGTGGAGTCGTCGCACACATTGCCGCCCAGCGACACGAATTCGCCGGCGCCGGTCACGTCCAGGTTGCGGCCGGAAAAATCGGAGAAGATGGAATTCAAAACCCGGATGCGGGTGCCGAAGCCAACGCTGAGAGCCGCGCTGGCCCGGTCGGAGGCATCGACGTTGGCGGCGAATGTCGTGTGGGTGACGAAGGCGCTCATCAGCGAACTGGGCGTGCGGTTCTGCACCACCAGGGCACCGCCGCCCGCCCCGGAACTGTTGGGCTGCTGGTTGCCGTCGAACGTGGTGTTGACGATCCGGATGTCCTTGTCGGAATAGACCGACACACCCGCGCCGCTCATGCCGGTATCCTGGGCCAGCCGGTTGCGGGCGATATAGCAGCCGTCGAGGATCAACTGGCCGCCGTCCACATCCACGGCCCCGCCATATTGGGTGGCGCGGGAATCCACCACGGCGCACTGGCGCAAGGTCAGGAAGCCGTTGCTTTCCACCAGCACTGCGCCGCCGAACGAGGCAGTGCCGTGTGCCAGCGTCACCCCTTCCAGCGTCACCCGGGACCGGATCCGGAAAAGCTGGCGGTTCGGAACCCCGTCCCCGTTGTTGTCCCCGCTGATGGTCAGGAGGTTGGCGCCGGGCCCCTTGATGGTAAGGTTGCGGATCAGGGTGTTGGCCGCCGTCCCCGGCATGCGCACCATGGCCGGATAGTCGGGCAGCGCGAAGGTGATGACGTCGTTGTTACCGGCCTGGGCAAGCGCATAGGTGAACGAACCGGGCAGGCCGTCGTTCTGCGTACGAACCACGAGATGGTTGCGCGGCTCGTCCTGGACCTGGATGTAGAGAGACGTGGTCGTGGTCAACAGGGCATAATCGCGCGCCGTCAAGGTGAAGGTGGTGCCGCCGGGATCGTCCGGCGGGAACACGAACGCCGGATTGACCGCGTAAGCGATGTTGGTCAACGAATCCAGGATGTTGCTGACTGAACCGGACATCTCGTAGGCGCCGGCGCCCGCCGCGCTGAACCCGCCGAGCTGGGCGAGGCTCCCCTTGTTGACATTGTCGATCGACAGGGTGAACAGCACGGAATCGGTGTCGTCATTCGTCAAGCCGATTTCCGCGAATGGGTACAACTGCACCGCGGGCGGGATCAGGACCGGCTGCTCTTCGGGCACGTTTAGAATCCGGGGCGGGTTGTTGACGCCGTTGATCCGGATTTTCACGCTGCTGTTGGACGCAGACAGGCCGGCGGCATCCGTCACGGTCAGCGTGAGCGTGGAATCGGCCTTGGTGCCCACCGGCACCGCGCCGGGCGTAGGCGCATACGTTACCCCCCGCAGCGTCATGAAGAGCTCCGCCGGCGTTGCAAAGGCAAAGGTGTTGGAAGAGAACGATCCCAGGGCGGGCGCGGATTGCGACAGGGTTGCCATGACCGGCTGCTGGCCGCCCTGGTCCAAGTCCTCAATGTGCACCGTGGGATAGATGACAAAGGGCGGATTGGCGTCCGACGTAATGATGGTTTCGCCGAGGATCCCGGTGATCACGGGGGCGTTCTTCCGCTGCTCCAGGGTCAGGGCATTGGTTTCGATCGCCGTCCCGCCGTAGCCGTCGGTCAGGGTGAAGCGGAAGGCGATCACCTCGGTCGGATTGGTCATGACGCCCAGAACCGGAAAGACGCTGATGTTGCGGATCTCCGATTTAAGGAGCATGACATTGTTCGTCAGCACGCTCACGGGGCCGATGCTGATCAAGCTGGCCTGGTTCGTGTCCACCAATTCGATAGACAGCGTAAACTGCTCCTCCCCGATGTCGGGATCGGAGATGTAATCCACATTGAAGGGCTGGGCGGAGACGCCCTCCACCACCGCCGTTGGATTCAACAGCATTTGAAACGTGGGCGGACTATTCACGACTTCGATGGACAGGGTGACGGTGTTGGTCACCGTAATCCCGTCGGCCACCCCCCGCACGCGCACCGAGGCCGAGACGTCGTTGATGCTTCCCGGAATCCCCTGGGCGGCGATTGGCTGCACGGCCAGGCCGGCCATCGCGGCCGTGACCTGGGCCGGCGTCCCCGTGCGGCTGAATGTGGTCAGGCTGTTGGAAAACAGGGCGAATTGATCGCTGCCCAGCACCGCCGTGGCCACCAGTATCTCGGAAGTCGGCATGAGGTGGTCCACGTCGTTGATGCCGATGCCGGCAAAGACATTCGTCGACCCGATCGAATTGTCGAAAGCGGAGTTCACCATGCCGGTGATGGCGGACGGGTCCGCGACCGGCGTCACGACCAGGGTGAACGACGTCGAGTTGGTGTAGATGCCGTCCGACACCGCCAGCGTGACCACGCTGGTGCCGTTGATGTCCGGCTTGGGCGCCAGCGTGATGAAGCGGTTGGACCCGGTCCCTCCGCCGAATGTCATCTGGGGCAGATCGATCAAGGCCGTATTGCTTGAACTGGGGGTCAGCGTCAAGGCGGCCAGGCTGGTGTCCGGATCGGTGACCACGAACGCGACATTGGTGGTCTTGTCCTCCAACATGGTCCGGTTGTTGATCGCGCTGATGGTGGGCGGATACGGCTTGAAGACGACCACGAACGGCGCGGTGCTGGTCACGCCCCCCGACACCGCCGAAAGGCGCCCGGTAACGGTTCCGGAAGTGTTGATTAAGGGCTTCAAGGAGAGCGTGCCGTTGGTAACCCCAGTGTAGGAGAACGTGAGGTTGGCCTGGGGAACAATCGCGGTCCCGGCCGTGATGACCCCGCTAATGACCGTGTTTGTCGGGGAGAAATTGAATTTACCCGTAAAGGTTGCGCCGGGAGATGCATTCGTGGCGGGACTGGAAAACAGCAGGTTGAGGTCGGGGGCTTGCGCCACGACGACGCCCGGCAGCAGGGCCAGGGCCAGCGCGGCCGATTTCCACAACCCGCTTGCCCCGGTAACAATGGCACCAAACTTCTGTGTTTTCATGCGGCAATCACCTGGGGTTTGATGATGGGGTTGGGGTCCGGATTGTTTGGAATGAAAGGGAACCGAGATGGTCATGGGTGCTCCTCGCGCTGGGGGACGAGGTCCGCCACGGGCCGCAATTCCGGCGGCGCCGGGGCGACAGCCGGCGGCAGCGCCAGGCGGGCCGCCTTGTCCGGGTTGATTTCAATCTGGACCTCGGCCAGCAAATTGCTTTTGAAGGTGCGTTCGACCTCTTCCTGCTTGAGGCGGATGAGGCGACGGCGCAGGGTGGGCGCTGCTTCCTCAAAAGGCTCCACACGGGCTTCGCGGCGGTCCGACTTCATGACGACGTACAGCCCATCCTCCGCCGCGATCACCTCGCTGACCTCCCCCGGTTCGAGCGAAAAGCCAGTTTCGATCACGGCCGTCGGCTGGCGCTGGCCCCGGTCGACATCCTCGAACCAGCCGAGATCTCCGCCCCGGTAGCGGGTGCCGGGGTCTTCCGAATACCGGGCGGCTACGGTGCCAAAGCCAGGCAAGCGGCCCTCCTGGGTTGCGGTGGCCGGATCCGCCAGAAAAGCCGCCCGCCCCTGCTCCAAGTCCGCCCGGAGTGCCGCCGTGGTTTCCTCGGGATCGCGCCGGCTCACCCGCCGATACAGCATGGCTAACCGGAACATTTCCGGGCGGGTGTACGCCTCGGGATGGGCGTCGTAGTATGCGCGCAGCTCTTCATCCCCCACCCGGACCGCGTCCCGTTCCACCTGCAGCGAACGCTCCAGCCACTGGCCCAACTTCTTGTTTTCCAATTCCCGCCGGATCGCGGGGTCCTGCATGATGTCGGAGCGTTCGGCCTTTTGCAGCATGGCCTGCCGTTCAATGAGTTCCTGCAGGATCGCCTGGGAATCGCCCAGGGGCCGCCCGGACTCCTGGCGGCGCCGGACTTCGAAAGCGAAATCGTCTTCGGTGATTACGGCATCGCCCACTCGCGCCAAGGGGGCGGGCGCGACCGCGGCAGGCTCCTTCCGGCCACAGCCCGCCGTCGCCATGCACGCGACCAGCACAATACACCAAGCCCACCGATGGATGCCGCGCCAGATCGACATCACGGCACCAACATCACTTCGACGCCGATGAACACGGCCGGGCCATCGCCGACCAGAGCTTCGTAGAAGACCTGGGCGGGATCGCTCGTCCCGGCAGGGGCGGCCATTGGCACCACCGCGACCGCCTGCCCGTCCCAGGCCTGGAGGTCGGTGGTGGCCAGCACCCGGTACTGCACATCGGCAATGCCTACGGGTTTCCGGAAAGTCACCCCCACCTTGCCGTCTTGCCGGAACAGGCGGGGCAGGCCGCCCGGATCGGGCTGGTGCGGATCAAGGCCAAACGCATACCGCTGGAAGTGCGAGATGCCGGTCTGGCCATCATCCGCGGAGGCAAACGTGGCGACATCCCCTGCGGCGTCGGGGAACTCGCGGGAACGCCAACCGGCGAAGGAATCGGCGCGTTCGATGAGCGCTACCAAGGCCTGGCCGCTGCCTTCCACCCGGTAATTGGAATCGGGCCTGATGGTGATGTTCACGGTTTCCATACCGCCGGCCAGGACGGCGTCAGCCTTGGGCACAACCTGCAAGAACGCCACTGTCTGATTGGGCGCCATGTAAACCTGGCTGGACAAGGTGTTGTAATCGCCGCCATTGGACGCCGTGCCGCCGATCGTCAGGCGAATCATCACGTCGCTGGCCGTCACGTCGCGCCGGGTGATCTGGAAGAGGCCCGGGGACGTGGTATCTTTTACCGCGATGGGCTCGACGGCTTCGATCGCAACCAGCATCAACCGGTCCTCGATGGTGACGATGGCCTGGGAGGCGGCCCCGATGCGATAGCCCGTTCCGGGAGAAACAGTCAATTGCACGGCCTCGGCTGGTTCGGCGATGCCGTCCGCGAAGGGGACAACCGGCACCTCCACCGCCGTTGCGCCCGCCGGCAGAATCACCGTCGCGGGTACTAATTGGCAATCCACCCCGTTTTGGGCCGAACCGCTGATCAAGATATTCACGACCAGGTCCTCGCTCAGGCTGCCTTGGCGCGTGAGGGTAAAGATCCCGGGCGAAGGCCCGTTTTCGCTGGCTTGCGGCTGGCTGGCGGCCACCGAAATCATCGGCTCCAGGACCAGCGGACCGACTCGCAGGCGGCCCGATTCGATCAGGGTGTAGAGATCAGCCTCGGCCGCGGACAGTCCGGGCAGAGCCACCGCCAAGTTGGTGAAGCCAGCGCCATTCCCGTCCAAGTCGGTTTGGATTTGAGAAACGCCCGCCGTCTGCACCACTCGCAGGTACTGGTGGGCATAGGCACCGGCACTGGCCGGGATCCGGGACAAGTCCACGACATCCTGCTCCGCCACGCTGAAATCGCTGATCGTGATCCGGCCGGTTTCGAAAGATTGGGCGACAAACCAATCAGCCGCCGGTCCGCCCGTCAGACTGCCACCTTGATTCCCGGCCACGAGCACGTCCTCGCCCTGGCCGCCGGACGCCACCGCGTCCGGGGCGGCTGCACCGATGATCTTGTACGAACGGTCCGGCCCGTAAGCCGCGACATAGGCAGCCAGGGCGTCGGAGGCCAGTCCGGCGCTCGGCGCGGCCAAGGCGACATTTGCAGGAAACGCCGTCCCATCGAGAATGACATACCCCGCCTGCGCATCGAAATAATTTTCGAGCCGCTGGCCTTCCAGCGCACCCAACGAGGCGGGAATCTGGATGGCGGGTTCATAGCCCAGCAGGAGGACCGTGCCGGCATAAGCCGGATGATCGGGATTTTCGTCGCGCACTTCGAGGTCGAAGGAGCCCGGGGCATGGTTCGATCCGTCATGGTCATAGATCACTCGGCCCTGCTGCAGGTCGGTCTGCGTGAAGGTGGCGCCGGAGGCCAGGATCGTGTCGGGCTGTTCCGGGTTGGCCTGCACATTCCGCAACGAGAGGGTCCCCGCCGAGGGCGGGCGCGTTAAAGTGTAGACCAATTCATCGGCGGAACTGTCCAAGTCGGCGGTATCCAGCAGGATGCCAGTGGAACCGGACGGATACACGATGACTTCCCCGGTCAACAGCTCCGGCTCCCGCGCATCGCGGGTGGGATCGAGCCCGCGCAGGTAGGCCTCCAGGGCGGACAGGCCATCCCCGCGAAGATCGGCCGCGGCATCGGCGGGATCCTGCTTGTCGAGTCCGTAGCGGTCTTCCCACCAGTCGGGCATGCCGTCGCCGTCGGAGTCCGTTGCCGCACGGTGCAGGCCCAGGTCCATCCGGTACGTGGCGGTGCGCAGGAGCTGCTCGGTGGTGAACGCGCTGCCCGCGGGGCCCAGCAGCACCGCCGGCTGGCCGTCCACCGCTACCGCGGCATGCAGGTTAACCTGCGGCACGGGCGGCATCAGGATGCCGCCCGGATTCGGATCCAACCCGAGCGCGAGGGCGGCATGCGGCACGTTCAGGCGATAGGAATACGTGTCGTCAAGCAGGTAGAGCGACGTTTCCAGGGTCACCGCCACCCCGTCGGAGCGCTGGATGGTCCAGGTCAACCGCCCGGCGGTGACCAGGAAGTCCTGCGCCGACGCGGTGCCCAGCACCTTCCCGTAGAAAACGGTGTGAGGTTCGGTAATGGTGGACTGGGCCCGCAGCACCGGGACCGCGCCGCCGAGCGCCAGGGCTGCGCACGCGACGGCCAGCGCGTTCCGGTATTCGGACCTGAAGGGGATCGTTGTGCTCATGGCGTTCTGTTTCCTTCCCGTGCTCAATTCCCGCTGAACCCGTAGGTTTGGAAAATCAACTTGATGTCAGTCACCTGGTCAATAAACCGGTCGAGGCCCTCGTCGGGATCACTGTTCAGCGTCAGGCCCGGAATGATCAGCAGCCATTCGGTGTTCCAGACAGAACGCCCGACCAGGCGGCTGTCATAGACCAGTTCGTCAAAGTCCACGTCCGCCTCGGCGTTGTGGTAGGCGCGGAAGCTGGAGTACCGGCGCGGCGACCCGATCCGCCCGTTCAAGCTGTCCAGCAGCGGCGTGAAGCTGCTGCGGTCCAGCGCGGCGCTGACCGACGGCAACGGAACCGGGATCTGCTGGTCCACGACCTTCCACACGCGCACCTTGTCCGGAGTCGGGCTGTTGGCAATCGACATGATGTCCGCGCCCACCGGGATCAAATACACGCGCGGGGCCTGCGGCAGATCGTTGAGCACATCGTCGGACAGGTAGTCGGAGAACCACACCCCGACCGCGCGGATCTTGTTGGCGAAAACCGACGGATCGTAGGCGTGATCGCCCCCGCTGAGCGGGTGCCCGAAGACGTTTTGACCCGCCAGGATGCTGGTCCCGAACCGCAGGACCAGGCCGGGTTCCACCGCCGCATTGCCGTCGGCGTCGATGTCCGATGCAAACGGACGGGCATAGTACCGGTACTCGGGCACCTCCCAGAGATTGTCCACCCGCGCATTTTCCAAGGTCTGCCGCCACAGGGTATCCGCATCCCCCCCGCCGCCCGGGAACTGGTTGTCGCCCACCGGCTGGGTTTCCCCGCTGGGCAGGATGCGGAACAGTTCGGTGCGTAGCGATAGCTTGCCCGTTTCGGTTTGCGGATTGTTGAAGCCGAGCTGGCCCTTCAAGGCGTCGTGGTTGATGCGCAGCCGGGCGAGGACGTCTGCCAGGCCCCCCTCGCCCAGCTGGGGCACGCCATCCGCAATGTAGCCGAGGGTGCGCGCCCGGATGATGTCGGAGAACAGGGCGCTGGGCGAACCGGCGTCGGCGGGATCGAGGTTGGTCTCGTAGTCATAGGCCTTGGCCGCCAGGTAGACATACCGCGCGGCGACGTCGAACATGGAATTGTACACCTGCAGGGCATGGTTGCGATGCACCCGGAAGGTCATGTCCTGGTAGCGGTTCATCTGTGTCATCGCGGCGACCCGCTTGTTGAACGCGGCGCGCTCGTCGATCAGCCGCGAGCCCTTGGCGATCACGGACCGGTAGCGCTCGGACAAAGCGCGCAAGGCCTCGATTTCCTTGAAGAGGGCGATGCGCTTGACCGGCTCGTCGCCCACCAGGTCCTCGATGCTCTTGAGCAACTCGCGCTGGGACTGGGTCCGTTGCGCAGCTTCGTTGGCCAGATTGACCTCCGTTTCCGCGATATCCAGCCCGATCTCGGTGGCCAGCAGGATGGCCCGGGTGATGATTTGGCCCGCGTTGATGCCGGTCTCGATTGTGGTTCCGGTAATGCCGATCGCGCCACGGACCGGTGCCAACGCATCGCCCGGCGACACCGCCACGCCTCCGGTCGGCAGGTTCTTGGGGACGGTTTCGGCCGCGGCTTTCGTGAGGCTCACGGCGGTGTTCTGCGCATCCGAATAGATTTCGATGATCGTGTTCAGGGCCTTGACGAAATTGCCGACCGCATACTTGACCCGGGTGAAGACGGCGTTGCGGAGCCGGATTTCCTCCGTGGTGAAAAGCTGGGCATTGGCCAGGCGGATGGTCCGGATGATTTGCCCCGCCAGGGCGTCCCAGGCCCCGATGGCCCCGGCCACTTCTGCCTCCTGCTGGATCATTTCGTTAATGATGGACTGCAGTTCGCCGACCGCGGGCCGGCTGCCCCAGGCCGACGGCGCCTGGAAGCTGTACCCGGACGCCTTGACGGGCATCACCTGGCTGAAGTCATCCAGCGGCACCTTGGGATTCGCCAGGTCGGTGTAGGCCACGGAGTACAAGCCGTCGCGGGCCAGGGCGGGCGTGGTGCCGGCTGCATCGGGCGCGAAGGTGGGGGAGAACATGGTGCGCATGTCCTCGCCCAGCGTCGTGATGCTGAGGCCCCCGTCCCCGTTATAGGCTGACAACATGTCGCCTCCGGTCAACACTCCGTTCGTGTCGAACGAGGCAAACGCCAAGGTCGGGCCGGGGACGGTCTGGTTGTTGATCTCGCGTACGTTGACGTACATATAGAGCGCCAGGTCCGGCCCGTCGTAGCCGGCGGGATACAGCTTGCCGGGGCCGACTGTGCCGTCGTAGGGACGGCCGAAGATCTCGATCAGCTGGTTGCGATAGGACAAGTCCTCCTGGAACACATTGTTGCGGAACTCCGCTTCGGTGACGGCGGTCTGGCGCAAGCGGTTCTGCGAGGCGTTGGCGTTGTCCCACACCGCGCAAGCATTGTTCAAGGCGATCGCCGCCCGGTCGTAGATCTGCTCGAAATAGGAGCGGCCGAACACCAGGTCGTCAACCATCGCCGGTGTGATGTCGAACGGCACCGCCTGCGCGGACAGTCGCAGCGGGTTCAAGCCGCGGTTGGCGTCGTCGAAGGTCTGCTGGATGCTGTTCAGGTTGGCCGAGACCACCTTGATGTCGGCGTTGGCCTCGCGGTCGACCTTCTGGATGCCTTCCAGCGTCTCGTTCGGATGCTGCGAGGGCAGCAGCGCGTTGGCCACCACCCAGTCGAAATAGGCGCCCTGCGCGGCCCGGCGGGCCCAGTCCTGCACGCCCCATGCCCGGTCAGGATTGACGTCGGCATAGCCCTGCCACTGGGAGGCGGGGTCTTCGACGTAATGGTCGCGGTAGGTCGTCGCGAGGATTTCCGTCCCCGCGCGCGCCTTGGCCGCGGCCACCTGCGCGAACTTGCGCTCGTCGAGGAAGTCCACCTTCAGAACGATGTCCATCAGGTTGTAGAACTCGGACCGCGACACCCAGTTGAAGTACGGATGGCGCAGCAGCTCGTATTGCTTGCGCAGCGCGGTCAGGTAATGGCCCCAGGCATCGCCGTGGCCCTGCGGATACAGGATCATCGCGTCGTCCTCGTCCAGGAAGCCGTCCGCGTTGATGTCGCTGATATGGTAGTTCATGGCATAGGCCGCCTCACCCTCGCCCTTGGTGAAGTTCCAGAAAAGCCGGTTGTAGACGGGGCGGGCGAAATAGTCGTCGGCGCCCCGCAGCAGGGCGAGCTCCTCCTCCAGCAGGGAGGACATCTGGTTCTGGAAGCAGAACACCGCCGGGGCCAAGGCCCCGTATTCCACCGAGCCGCTGCCGATTCCGATCGTTGGATCCCGGGCGTCGGTATAGGCTTCGTTGCCCAGCAGGGTGTAGAAATCGGATATCCGCGTCGAAGCCAGTTGCAAGGCATTGGCGATAGCCGGAGTGGTGACCGGGGAGGACAGGTTGATGCTCAGGTCGCTGCCTCGGTTGAGGATCGTCTCGTACAACTCGATCAGTCCGACGTTCTCGATGACGTTCTTGTCGGGATTCAGGGCGACGGCCCCCTCGAAGCGCGGGCCGAGCTGCTGGAGCATACTGGACACGGTCGAGGGGCTGTCGCCTTCGAAATCACGGATGCGCGCTTCGTAGGGGTTGACCGCATCCAGCACGCGCTTGATCCAGCCCATGGCCAACTGGGCCCGATAGTCGGGATAGCTGTCGAGGTCGTAATCGTTGAACGGGTCGTTGTTACCCGCGCCCGCCCACTCGAAGTTGACCTGGTCGTCGCCGTTCTGCTGCGGCTTGTACCAGTCCGTGCCGGCCACCGTGTCGTTCTTGTGCCGGTAGCGGGCGAACCACCACGAATCCGCCAGCAGGGTTTCGGGAGTGTTGGGATTGCCCTTCAACAGGACTTCCGTCCGGCCCCGGCCCTGCTGGCCGGTCAGGTCGGGGAACAGCAGCCACGGCCCCGCGGAGGCGCGGTCCACGATGTAGGGCGGCATCACGTTCAGGCTCCCGTCGTCGGGCCGGTACCACCACTCGAACACCAGATCGTCTGCGTTCGCGCCGAAATCACCGGTGTGGCGCAGCACCACGTTTTCGTCGAACACGTTGTCGGACAGCACGGTCTGGATGGAACCGCGATACCGTTCGCGCCGGTCCACCTGGATGACGTGCAGGGTCACCGGCGAACCGCCCATGCTCGGGTCGTTGTTTTCCGCCACGGTGACCCAGCTGACGTCCGGATAGGGGGTCGGCGGATTCCCGGGAATGACGCCAAACGGATCGAGGAATCCACCGTTGGGGATCAGGGCCAGCCCGGGGCCGAACTGATGGGCGGGCTCGGGGGTCTTGGGGTCGGTCTGCGGCACGAGCACGTCGGAACCCGGCTCGATCGGCACCTGCAGGGGCAGCCCGGTCACCGGATTGCGCTGCACCTGCTGTTGCAGGCCGACGAGATACTGGCCGTTGATGAATTGGCCGTTCGCGCTTTGCAGTTCGGCGGGATTGCGCGATTTCTCATAGAGCGCCAGTACGGCCCCCCGCCAGGCGGCATCAGTATCGGCGGCGAGGCCCAGGAGATCGTCGCGGTCGCCGGGCGTCAGGATGTTGGGCTCCAGCACATAGACGGCCGGCGGCGGCGCGGTCAGGGCGGGGTCGCCGATGTCCTTGTCGTTGAGCAGACCGCTGATCTCGAGGCGGCCGCTGACGGTCAGCCCGGTGACCGGATCGACGCTCTGGGCCAGCGGATCATAGCGGAAGCGTTTTTGGAGCGAGGCCGGCAGGTCGTTGAAGACATACTTGCCGCCGCTGACCCGGGTGCGGCCGGATGCCGGCAGCAGCGGGGTCGGGAAATCGCCGATCGGCAGGGTTTCGGTGCGCACGTCCAGCACCTGCCCCATCCGCACGGTCCAGCTGTTGGTCAGGAGCGGAGTCTCGGCGCGCGGATTCAGCGCGTCGAACACGACCTCGCCCACCGCGAACGCCAGCACCCCGGGCAGCCCCGGCGTCGGGACCGTTTGCAACTGGCCGTTGTCGTCCAAGACCGGCATGGTGGGATGGTCCTGGCGGTATTCGCCGCCCGCAAACGTCAAGGTCTCCCCCGCCTTGAGGACCGGCGCCACCTGGGGCCAATCGCTCTTGTAAAGAATCCGGTTCGGCCACGCATTGGTCTCCACGGCGGCCGTTACCAGGCTGCCGCTGGACAGGCCGCGCAGGAGGCCGATGTTGGCCGGCATGAACGAGACGCTGTCGCCTGTGTTGGGGAACGACGCGCGCTTTTGTCCGGTTTCTTCGTTGTACAACACCCGGCCCGGCTCGCTGGGCGGCCACCAGAAATCCGGCGCCATGGGGTAGTAGATCGAGAAGGTGAACCAGGCGTTCGATCCGCCGGAGACCGCCCAGCTGGTGCTCTTGTGGTCTTCCCAATAGGTGGATTGCCCCTTGAGGTTCACGCCGAAGGTCTCCGGACAAGGCGAGGCGCCGATGACCACACCCAGCGGATAGAACGGGATGACCGGTTCGCCCGCCTCCATCACGACATGCGGCTGTTGCACCAGGTCCAGCGGCGAGGCCGTCACCTCGGTTTGGTTCGAGGCCGGCGTGACCAGGGTCTGGTTGGCGAAATAATAGTTCGGAAGGTTCGCGTCCTCTTTCTCCACCTTGTATACCCGCATCCGGAATTCGTCGCTGGCGGTGTCGAAATACTGCACCAGCACGAACGGATGGGAGGTATAGTTGGCGGGCTGGCCTGCTTCCGAATCCGACCCGGCGTTGTAGCGGTTCAGGTCATTGTTCCGCAGGGCATAGGCGGCGGGCGGCCGGGGCGACACCTGGGCGAAACGGCGCGAGGGAGCCATCAGCCCGTGTTCTTCGTTGGGGTTGTAGCCGGGTTGCGCCGGGTCGTTCTGTACATAGACCGCCGGTTGCTGGATGCGGGTCGGGTTGTAGGTCGTGGCTTGCGGCACCACGTTGGTGAGCAGACCGCCCGTGCCATCGGGGGTGATGCGGGTGACGGCCGGGGCGACCACCTGGTCCTGCCCCGCCGCATCGACGCTTTCGCTGCCGAATTGGCTGGCGATGACGATGCGGCCCAGGCCTTCCGCAGAGTTTGTCGGCCAGCGGGGCAGGTAGGTGCGCGCCACATGCGGCCAGAGAATTTCGTCGGTCTGGGCCGGATCTTCATACCAGACCACGACCACGCGCTGCTCGGCCGGGGCGCCAGGATGCAGGTTGACCGGAATGATGGGACCCGGCAGGGCGGCGCGGTTGACCACAACTTTCGCCAACTGGGTCGAACGCAACTGGTCCATGTCATACACTTCCTGGACGGTCAATCCGTCGAGCAGCGCCGCGTCGTACACGCGGGGATTGTAGCGCGCGTTTTCGAATTTCAGGGATCCCGTGCCTAGCTGGGCGCGATCCAGCACCGGATCGCTGATCGGCTGGCCGATGATCGCCGGCGCCGGCGGGAGGGGGTTGTCGTCCCACGCCCGGGTCTCCACCATGCGCACCCGCAGGAATTCCATGGGATCGCCGCGCCCGATGCGCTTGATTTCCCCGAACAGCAGCACGCTGCGGCCCGGCCGGTCGGCGGTGAACAAACTGCCGCTGCTGATGGCCGCCTCGTTCTCCGTGTATTTCAAGGCCTTGAAGATGAACGTGCCCGCCGGATCGGTCGTCAATTGCACGGGGGGCGACCCCGCAATATGCGGATAGTGCGGCGGATCGGGCGGCAGGACGTCGATCAGCACGCTGACGGAGGCGTCCCCGGTCCCGTTCCAGGTCGCGCGGATCTGGCCGGGCACCAGCGGATAGAGGCGCTGCGCATTGGGATCCCACACCGACGCATCCACCGGGTCCACGTTCTGGTTGCTGCCGGCGATGCTTAACAGCGAAATCTGGTCGGGCTCGTTGATCACCATGGCGGCCAGGGCGGGGGTGGCGTCGAGCAGCGCCTGGTTCTGGGCAAACATGTGTTCACCGATCCGCACGGTATCCTGATACACCTGCTGGCCATAGGTCCACAGCACACGCACCGGCCGCCGCAGGACGGGGATCGAAAGTCCGCGGTACTGCCGGCCGTTTTCATCGAAGAAGCTCTTTTGCCACAGGGCCACCGGGCCCCCGGGTTCCACGACCGGACCCCCGGTCAGCAGGCTGCCGTCCTGGCTGTTGATGTCCCCGCTGGAGCTGAAATAGAACCCATCCCCGCTCATCCAGCCGCTCAGGGCCAGCGACGTGGGATCCAATGTGACGTTGGCCGCGGACGACACCTTGACTTCGTCTCCCGGATTGAACCAGAAGGTGCCTTCCAGGCTGCCGATCTCCTTTTCCTTGCCGTCGACCGGATTGACCCGGAAGACGCGCGGCAGGGCGGAGCGGGAGGGATCGTCCACGTTGACTTTCACGCCGAACTGGATCTGCCAGATATACTCGATGCTGGCCCAGCTATCCATCACGAAGGAGTCCACCTGCTGCCGCTGCGGGGGCGCCTGCCCCACCGTGAAGTCATTGGTTTTGGTTTCGTACTCCCGGAACACGCCGCGGGCGCTGCCGCCGGCCACGTACCCGATGGGCACGTAGCGGATGTCCAACCCCGGGCGGCTGAAATCCAGCACCTGGCCGTCGATCTGGGCGATGACCTCCTGGCCGCTGGGAATCCAGTGGATCTTGGTCGTGTCGGGCGTGGGATTGCCGGCCGCGGAGGACTCCAGCGGCCCGGCCCACGGCCCCCCCAGCGGGTCGCGCTCGGGACTTTCCGTGGCATCGTTGTTGTGGGTGAGGATCAGCGCATAGTCATGGCGCCAGCGCAGGGCGACCTCCGTGTCGCCGTTCAAGTCAAAGCTGTACTGCGTGGGATCGCCGGTCTGGGGCGTGTTGTTGACCGACAACCCGGTCGCCACCTGGCGCTGCCGCGGCGGATTGGCGGCATTCCAGTTGGCATCCGGCGGAATGTTGGTGCTGGTGAACAGGAATTCGCCGGCGGCATTGAGGTAGACCTCGCCCACCGCGGCAATTTCGACCCGCATGCCGTCCGAAAGGAAGGGAATCATGACCGTGCCGGAGGGCTGGTTGGTTTCCTGGACCGGGTTTCCCCGAGAATCGACGACCCGGACGAAGAAGTTCGAGACAAATGCCTTGGCATCCAGCGTTTCCGATTTCACGACCAGCGTGCGCGGGCGCTTTTCGGTCTCAAAGACATACTCGATGCCGGACCGATTGTCCGCCGTATCGGTCAACGTCAATTCGCCGCGCCCGCCGTTCGCGCCGAAAACCGTGATAATGGCGTTCTGCCAGCTCGACCCGTTGTTCCACAGGATCTTGGCGGCGTTGGCCGGAGGCTGGGTCAGGGCGGCTTGCAGGAAGATGGTATTGCCGCAGGTGAGGCCGGCGACATCGATCAGGCGGATGGTGTCGGATTGATCCGTCGCCGAAGACGGATCCGAGATGCTCAGGGCCTGGCCGCCCGGGACGCTCAAGCGGAACACGTTCGCGGGCATGGGGGCCTGCACGATGCCGCTGGGGCGAATCCACGCCACCGCCAAATTGTCCAGCCCCCCGCCCTCCTTCATCAGGGCGGACACATAATAGTATTGGCCGGCTACCAGGTTGACCATGCCAATTTGTTGCGGGAACTTGCCCCACTCCTGGGGACTGGCCCACCCTGGAACATGGGCGATCAGGACCGCGTTGGCCGGATTGGTGTCCGTGCTGATCCACAACTGGCTGTTGTCATCCCCCGCGATCGCAAAGTAATACAGGCCGGATTCCGGCGCCAGCAAATACCCGTGCATGCGCTGGCCGTAGTTGTCGGCAATGTTGCTGGGCGCCTCGAAACGGCCGGTGACCAGGTTCCGGTTGTTCGGCGAATTCGGATAGCTGGCCGCCCCGGTGAGGTTGGCCACCAAGCTGCCGGGAATCCCGCGCCAGACCTCGCGGGCGAGCCCCGTGTTGCCCGGCACGTACAACGGCTCCAGCACGCTCGCCGACCGCGTCAGCGATCCGGAGTAGATGTAGTCGAATTTATGGCCGGTGCCCGAATCCATCGCAACGCTGAATCCGACGATGGGCTCCAACGTGTCGTTCTGGATGGTCAGATCGAACGAGGCGCTGCCCCACGGCTTGATTTTGACCGTGAAGGCCATGTCGTTTTCGACGGCCTGGCCGGCGGGCACCGCCCCCCACCCCGCGACCCACGCCAAGGCGATCAGACCCCCCCGGAGGAATCCGGGGGCAAACAGGCTTTTCATTGTATTCATGGCGGCAACCTCAGCGGGTGTTCAGAGTGTCGATCAGACTGACGCGGTTCAGCTCAAAACGGCCTTCCGTCCGCAGTCCCACCGGGTGCGCCACCGGATCGGGACCCAACGGCTTGTGCAAGCCGAAAATCTCCTCCCGGTAGGTTCCGGTGATCCGGTCCACCCCGTATCCGGCGGCCTCGAGGGAGTTGCCCTGCACACCGTCGAAATCGAGCCGGATCACCCGCTCGATGTTGTAGCCGGTGGTGTGGTCGGGATGGCGTCGGTGGCGGAAGGGGTTGGTCGGATGGCTCGCCGGCAGGTAGAGGCGCGCTTCCAATCCGGGCGGCCCCAGATCGGAGGGCTGGGCGAGCTCGTTGCTCCGGCGGGGATCGCCCGAACCCGGCCCAAACACCCCGGCCATCGGCAATTCGTTCCGCATGGCCCGGGCCGCCACGTTGTAAGCCGATTGCAGAGCCTTGACGGTCGCCACCTTGGCCGCAGCCTGCAAGGAAATGGGCGTGTAGAGGGGATTGGTCCAGCGCTCCTCAATCGCGGCATCCGCGGCGGCATAGGCGGCGGAGGCCGGCGTCCCCGCATAGGCGCTCGAGGTCACGAAGGCATTGTAGTCCCCCGTCGGGGTCAGCGGCGGCAGCGGATACCGCGCCACCATGTCCGCCAGGGCGGTCCGCCCGGCCTGTTCGCTTTCCAGTTGGATTTCGAGGGCGGGCTGCGCGGCGTTGGCAAACGCGTCTGCGGCCATCGCGGCCAGGACGGCATTCACCGCATCCCCAGACCGGGTGTCGTCATACATTTGCACCTTGGCCTGCAAGGCCTGGGTCAGGGCCGCCACGGTCTCGGGCAGGGCGCGCAGGGCGGCTTCGATGCTCCCGGCGGTGGCACCGGGCAGTTTCGCCGCCCCTCCGGCCGCCTCCGCGGCCGCCGATAGCATGTCGCCCATGACGCTGCCGGAGATGAACCGCTGATACAGATTCTGCACGTCGGCATAGGCGGAAGCCGTTGAATGCGCCGCCCGGTAGCGGTCCGCGACCGGCGCCGCATCCACCGCCGCCACCACGCCGGCCACCATCTCCACCGCGCGCGTGTCCCCGTAGAACGACTGGTCGCGGACCTGTGCGGCGCTGGCCGTCAGGGTCGCCACCACCGGATCGGAAGTGTCCGCGATGATGGCCGTGAGCGCCGCGGAGTCGAATTCAAGCAGAAACCGGTTGAACTCCTCGGCAACATTGGCCTGGGCGGCAATGGTCGTCAGCAGGGGCTCGATCAGCGCGATGGCGTCGTTGCGGGCCTGCACCCGCGCGCCCTGGGTGCTGACATCCAGCGTCGCGTTCGTGGTGAAGGCCACCGCCTCCCGGGCCGCCGTCTCCACAATGGCGTCGAGGGCTTCCGTTGCCTTGGCGTCGCCGAAATCAAAGACCGCGCTGGCGTAGCGCATCGCCGGCTGCACCGGATACTCCGCATACAAGCGGGGATCGGTCACCAGCGCCAGGTCGTTTTCGCCGGCCGCCACCGGAAGGTCATTGGTGCTCTGGCCATAGACCCGGTTCAGGATGGCCGCATCCTTCAGCAGGCTGGCCTGGCCGGCCCCGTTGACATGGATCAGCAGCCGCAGGTCGGCCCGGTCGAAGGTCGGGGTCGGCACTTCGGGATCCGGCGCGATCGGCACGTTGTTAGCATCCAGCGGAATGGTCACTTCGTTGACGGCGTCCAGGGCCGCCGAACCGACCCAGAGCCCCCGGAACGGACTGGCCTGCGCCCATCCGGCCTGGGCGGACAACCACGCGGCCGCGGCGATCGCTGCCGTGCAACCGGACTTCAACCATGGGGTGGCGCGCATAATACGGTTTCCTTGTCTCATTGCTTGTCGGTCTTACAGGTCATCGCGCGAGGCGGTGACCGGGATGTACGTGACGGTTCCAAGATCGGTGGTCACCTGCAACAGCGAGTGCCGCTCCCCTGGCCCGGCGTCCTGCACCCGCAAGGCCAGCGGCAGCCGGATCGCCTGGCCCGCTTCCAGCGGGGGGAAATCCTGCTTGAAGTAGCCGGCGTCGAAATGGACGCTGAGCGTTTGGGTCCGGCCGTCCGATTCATCCAGCGCCAGCACCGGTGTGCTGATCGGAATCGGCCGGGCCGGATCCGCGATGTGCTCGACGGCCCAGGAGATCGGATGGTCGGTGCGGTTGCGGAATACGATCTCGCTGCCGCCCCGCGACGTCAGGTTCACGCCGGAACTCGGCACCGTCGACACCTCCAGCGGCCCGGGGTAATCGGAGCGCCCGTCGCAATAAATCCAGAACGCCTCTCCGGACCGCATGCGCGCCGCACCGGGATCGAGAACCTGCCGCCAGGTGCCGTCCACCAGCCGATACAGCCGGTTGTGATTGTGGGCGGGCGAACCCGCGAAAAACTGCTGGAAGGTCGGGGCGCCGGAGTCTGCCACTGCAAATCCGGTGAAATGAAAGGCATTCGGTGTCCAGCGCGGGCTCCCCGCCACCACCGTCCCGGAAATCGCCAGCGTGGCGTTCGTCTCGGCGAAGAGCAGATAGGAAGCCGCCCCGCTGATGCCGAAAAGCGTCGTCAGAAAAGCATCCGGACGCTCGGGCGCATACCAGACGGACCAGCCATACGCCTGCAGCAGATCCGCGGAAGGATTCCCCACAAATTGCGCCCCGCTGTCCGGCATGGTGTGGGCCGCCGCAATTGATACCGGCGTGCCGGCGAATAACCGGGCCGGATCCGACACCGTGGGGTCCACTTCCAGGTAGATGGCGTTCCAGCCGGGAACGAGTTCCACCTGCTGGATGCGAGCGGTTTGAGCCTGTGCGGATCCGACCGCCAGACTCATCAGGGCCAGGCATCCGCAGGCCAAGGCCGCCCTCCATCCGCTCGATCCCATGCCCCCGCCCCCTCCGATCCATCGGCCAGTCTTCATTGCGCTGCCTCTTATATGGATCTCCGCGGATTATATCGTACGCCGCAGAGCGCCCTTTCGGGTATAATGATAGAGCGCGCGACCATGACCCGTCGACATCAATCAAAAAATATATTTCATACCGTTTTACCGGCGCAAACGAGATCATTGTGCGCTCCGCCGGGCAATCCAATCAGGGTTGACCATCCGGTTCCCCCCAACTTAGAATAAATGGGAAGAACGGGCCCCGACCGAGGAAATGGCGGACATGATGCACTCCATCTTCATGGAACCTCTGCTGGCGGGACTGTCGACGGGGCTTTTTTGCTGCGTGTCCTGCTTCCCGTTTCTGGCCCCGGTTTTTGCGGCGGAGGCGCGCAGCACGCGAGGCACCTGGGGAATTTGGCTGCAGGTCCTGGGCGGCCGGTTGGCCGGTTATGTGCTTTTCGGCGCGGCGATCGGCTGGCTCGGGGAGCGTTACGGGGGAACCGCCCTGGACCGCCTGTCGACGGTCGCCATGATGCTCATGGCCGCCCTGCTGGTGTTCTATGCCATTGGATTCGCCAAGCCCGCCTGGTCGCTCTGCGCGGCCGGAACCCGCCGCGGCCGGGCTGCGCCGGCGCTACTGGGCTTTCTGCTGGGCGCCAATGCCTGCCCGCCATTCCTCATGTCGCTGGCCTATGTCTTCACGCTGCACAGCATGGGCAAGGGCATCATCTATTTTCTCGTCTTCTTCTGCGCCACCAGCGTCTACTTCATCCCGCTCCTGTTCATCGGCTGGCTGGGGCACATGCGGGAATTCCGCCTGGCCGCCCGGGCCAGCGCCCTGGCGGTTGGCGCGCTCTTCCTTCTTTATGGTATATTGAAGTGGTGAAAAAAGCCTTGGCATTCCTGTTCATGCTGGCTGTCGTCGGCCTGGGAGCGCTGCTGATCTGGTCGCGCGAGGGCCCCTCCCAGGCCGCCGCCCCTGTCCCGCCCGGCCCCTCGAATCCGGATGCGGCGGCGGGGCTCCATGAAGCCATGTGGTACGAGCGGCTCGCCGGCGACCTCGTTCATTGCACGCTCTGTCCGAACAACTGCCGCCTGCCCGACGGCCAGATCGGCCTGTGCCGCGTGCGCAAGAACATCGGCGGCAAGTTGTATGCCCTGTCCTACGGCGCTTTGGCCGCCGCCCATGTCGATCCCGTCGAGAAAAAACCCTTCTATCATGTCCTGCCCGGCAGCCGTGCCTATTCCATCGCCACGCCCGGCTGCAACCTGCGCTGCCTTTTCTGCCAGAACTGGGAAATTTCGCAGGCATTCCCGTGGCAGGTCCGCACCACATCGGCTTCCCCGCAAGACGTGGTCGCGGACGCCGTCCGCAGCGGCAGCCAGTCCATCGCCTTCACCTACAGCGAACCCACCATCTTCTACGAGTACATGCTCGACATCGCCAAACTGGCCCGGGAAAAGGGCCTGAAGACCCTCGTGGTCAGCGCCGGCTACATCAACCCCGAGCCCTTGAAGGCCCTGCTGCCCTTCATCGATGCCTACAAGGTGGATTTCAAGGCCTTCAACCCGGAGTTCTACACCAACCTGACCGGCGGCAGCCGCGATCCGGTCCTGGAGGCCATGAAAATCATCCGCGCCAGCGGCGTCTGGCTCGAAATCGTCAATCTCCTTGTCACCGGACAGAACGACAGCGAAGACGAGGTGCGCCAGCTCGCCCGCTGGGTCAAGGAGAACCTCGGCGACGACGTGCCCCTGCACTTCTCGCGCTTTCATCCCATGCACAAGCTCCAGAACCTGCCGCCAACGCCCGTCGAAACCGTCCTGCGCGCGCGGCGCATCGCCCTCGCAGAAGGCCTGAAATACGTCTACACCGGCAACATCCCCGCGGCGGAGGGCGATTCCACCCGGTCCCCCCGCAGCGGGCAGATCGTCATCGAACGCAAGGGCTATTTCGTGCTTCGCAACGACCTCCAGGACGGCGTCGCCCCCGACGGCGAACGGATTCCGGGCCTCTGGCAATGAACACCCCGGGATCTCTGCCGCGCCGGCTGTTGAAGAAACTGCATCCGGAAGGCATCCGGTGGGGCTTTGCGCGGCTTTACACGCGGTTGAGCGCGACTCGCCCCTTTGAAAAATTCTACGAATTGATTGCCCGCGACATCCTGGCGCGCGTGCCGGCGGGCCGCCTGCTGGATATCGGCACCGGTCCGGCGCGCCTGCTGCTGAAAATCCGCGCTCTGGCCCCGGCCATGCACCTCACCGGAGTGGATGTCTCACCCGAGATGGTCGCACGGGCGCGCGAAATCCTCGCGGCAGCCGGCGTGGGGGAACAGATCGAACTTGTGACCGCCAACGCCAGCCACTTGCCGTTCCCGGATGGCGCCTTCGATGCCGTCATCAGCAGCGGCTCTTTGCACCATTGGAAGGCACCAGTGGCTTCTCTGAACGAGATTTACCGTGTCCTCAAGCCCGGCGGCCAGGCCCTGCTCTACGACCTCGTCCGCGACACGCCCAAGGCGGAGTGGCAAAAAACCTCCGACATCCTGGGCCGATGGCGAGTACTCTTCATGTGGCTGCACGGCTTCGAGGAGCCGTTCTACCGGACAGACGAACTTCGTCAGTTAGCGGAAGGCTCGCTTTTTGCCACCGGCGAGGTGGGCTTCCTCGGACTCGTCTGCCGGTTGGCCCTGCGGAAAATGTAATCGGAAGAAAAGTCGAAGACATTTTTCTCCCGCAGAGTTCATAGAGCCGTAAATCCAAAACTGTCTCACGCCAAGCCGCGAAGCCGCCAGGATTCAGATGGGAAAGTCTGGGGCCCCCTTTGCGAGCTTCGCGTGCTTGGCGAGCGATAGATTTCAATTTCTTCCCAGACAGAGTAGCGCCAGGGCGGCATTCAGTCCGGCCAGGACGCCGAGTGTGCCGATCATGCCGAGCACCGGCAGCAGCCAGAGACCTGCCAGCAGCGCGGCCACGCAGGAGCCAACCAGGTCCAGCGCGTAGATGGTTCCGGGATTTCTCCGCGGCCCGCCTTCCGGCCCGAGATAAATCCGATTGGCCACCGGGAATTCATAGCCCACCAAGGCGCCGATGGCCGCCGCCAGCAGCAGAAAGGCCCATTCCAGCCACAGGGATTGTCCGATCCAGCCGGGCGCAAGTTCGCGGATGAACAGCAGCAGGCCCGCGGCATAGCCCGCCAGCAGAACATGAATGCCCGCCAGCCGGCAAGGTGTCGCGCGCGCGAGGCGGCGGGTTCCCGCCGCCGTGCCCAGCGCCATGCCGAGCATCAAGGCGGCAATGACCAGGGCAATCTTATAGTAGAGGTAGCCGCGAAAAACCTGAAAGGCCAGCAGGATGGCCAGTTCGCAGGTCATAAGCGAGAAGCTGCCAATGCCCATGGCCCAGGCCCCCAGACGGTGCGCCCGGCGGCGGGCTGATACCAGGACAAATGCCAGCAGCACGACCGGGGAAATCGCCCATCTCCACGAAGGCCGGCCCGCATGGCCCGCCAGGGCCGCCAGGCGCGGATGGAACGAACTAAGCCACTGGACAAACTGATAGTAGCAGGCAATGGGCCGGGCATCCCGGTTGAGCCGGGCGCGGGGATTGGCATCGAAGGCCGCGCGCACGCTCCGAATGCGGTCGCTGCTCAACCGGTATTCGATCGCCGGCGGAATCACAAAGTCCGTCTGCAGGCTGCGGACCTGGTAGCGGTGAATCAACTCGGCGGCGGCCGGCGGCGGCACCGGTTCCGCAGTCGCCAGATACAGGATCTCGTATTCGGGCAGGATGGACACTGCGGCGAAGACGCTCCGCAGGGTCCGATGGATCGAGGCGCCGAGGTCCTCCAGTTCGCGGCTCAGGTAATCCGGAGCAAAGGCCAGGCGCATGCCCAGAACGCCGCCCGGCGCCAGGTGCCGGCGCACTTCGCGGAAAAACTCCAGGCTGTAGAACCGGTTGATCAACACGGTGCCGGGATTGGGCAGGTTGACGATCACGGCATCATAGCGGCCGGAGTTGCCGGCGGCGACCGTCTCGTGCAGATGGAAGCGGCCATCGGCGAACACCGTGCACACGCGCGGATCGTCCAGCGCGGCCCGGCCGGCGGACGACAAATGGCGGCGGGCCAAGCCGACCAGGGCGGGATCCAGTTCCAGGTAGTCCACCTGCTCCGGGTCGTGCTTGAGGATTTCCGCCAGCGCCCCGTTGAATCCGCCGCCGATCAAAAGCACCCGGCGGGGCGCGGGATGCCACAACATGGGGTAATGCACCAGTTGCTCGGCCGCCAACGGCTCCTCGGCCGCGCCGAGAAGAAAGCCGTTTTCATGAAAATTGACCTGGGCGCCAATGCGGGTGACGGCCAGGTTGCCGTAAAGCGAATTGTGCACCTTCAGCAGTTCCTGGCCGGGATATCGCCAGGCGGACGTGACGTGCTCCAGCCGCCCGCCCAACACCGCCAGCAGCACGCTGGCACCCCCCAGCACGGGCAAGGCCAGACGCAATGTCCGGCGCGGGATGTCAGCCGCGGCGGCCATGGCGGCCGACGCCAGGACATTCAGGGCCCCGAGCCCGGCCGCCACCCGGAATCCGTTCACGCGGACCAGCACAAAGGAGTACAGAAGACCGCCGATGACGAAACCCGCGGTTTCCAACGCATAGGCGCGGCCGAGCGTTCGACCGGCATCCGTCGCCTGGCAGGCCCGGACGGACAGAACAAACTGGACGCCGAGCACGACACAGACGGGGGCCAGGACCACCCCCGAAAGAAACAGGGCCGGCAGCATGTCCGGGATCGCGCCCGGCACCCGGCCCGGCAGCAGGCGGCCGGCACGAACCAGGGCCATCACCGCCGGCAGCAACACGGCCGCGCCAATCGGACAGCGCGCCGCCCACACCGGCGCCTGGTCCAACCCCCCCCCCCCCCCCCCCCCCCCCCCCCCCCCCCCCCCCCCCCCCCCCCCCCCCCCGCCCGCCCGCCCACGCGCCCAAGCCCGTCCACAACAGCCATGCAAACAGGGTCCAGCCGATGAAAAACTCGTTGCCGTAAAGGACTCCGAGGATCTCGCGCAAAAGCACAACCTGCCCCAGCAGGGAAAACAGCCCCAGCGCCACGAAGGAAAATGCCCAGCCTTTCCGCATGCGCCCAGTATGGCCGTTTTTCCACACCATGGAAAATCTTTTCGCGATTTTTCCACAGAGTAGGGCGCCCCCGTTTCATTGATTGACTAGAATCGAACCGCCGTCTCCCTTGGTTGGCTATATAGACGCGCGGGAACAAGGTGCTTGGCGCCGCGGCCCCGCTTCGGCTGTTTGGGATGGTCGTTCGGCTGCCCCCAAAAAGCGGCGTATCGCTCGCCAAGCCTCGCATCCCGCCGCACCTGTTCGTGATCGATGCCGGCGGCACGCTCGTCTACGACGGGGCCATCGATGACAAGCCGTCCGTTGATCCCGCTGATATTCCCGGCGCCCGCAACCACCTCCTTGCGGCCCTGGATGCCGTGCTGGCCGGCGAATCGTTGCCAACCGCCAAAACCGCGTCATACGGCTGTTCCGTCAAATATGAGCCGGGCATCCATCCGCCGAACACATGCCCATCCATTGCTGAAGACGTACGCCAGCGCAACGTGCCAAAACGGATGTACACTCCGTCCGCGGCACACGGCGTGACCACAACGGGCCTCCGGCCGGATAATATTTCATTATTAATTAATGATGAGATTCCATGGAGTGAATATTCCCGCGATATTCATGATTACCGACCTGATGTGTATCCCATGGTTAATTAATCATGAGAAACTCGGCGAGGCGTGGGGGGGCGGTTGAAGTCCGGCCCTTTCTGACCGTTCCGGGTTGTCCGCCGCTGTCCAGGGACGGCGGCGGGACGTAATGGGCGCATCTGGGATGGGGTGCCGGAATTCAATCTGAAGGCGGGACGACGAACCGGAGCCGTATGTCATACACGCTTCAGCATGCTCCCGCCCATGGCCCGCTGTATCGCGGGGTCGTGCACGGCACAATCGCAGATACACCCGGACGGGTTGAGCGCATCCTCGTTTCATTGACCGACCGGAATCGAACCGCCGTCTCCCTTGGCTGGCAATTTTGGAATGCGGGGACAAGGAGCTTGGCGCCGCGGCCCTGCTTTGGCTGTTTGGGCTGTTCAGGCTGACCGTTCGGCTGCCCCCAAAAAAGCGGCGTGGCGCTCTCTGAGCCTCGCTTCCCGCCGCACTCCAAATTTGGCCGATCGTTGTCACGGAAACAGGGATGCGCCTCGACGTATTCCCGGCCGGTGTGTTCCCTTGCCGACCGCGAGCCGGCGTGCTACGCTGGTCGCATGATGAAAACGCTTGATTGCGATTTTCTGGTCATTGGGGCGGGCCTGGCCGGGTTATCCGCCGCGCTGGAACTCGCTCCGCATGGACAGGTGATTCTCTGTGCCAAGCGGACCCTGGACGAGAGCAACTCTTCCCATGCCCAGGGCGGGATTGCCGTGCCCATCGCGCAGGACGACACCATCGAGGCGCACCTGCAGGATACGCTCGTGGCCGGCGCCGGGCTGACCCAGGCGGACCCCGCGCGCGCCATCATTACCGCCGGCGTGGCGCGCATTGGGGCCCTGGAAAGCTGGGGTGTGCGCTTCGAGCGCAAGCCGCGACACCCGCGGGAGGCGGATGCGGAATACGATTTGGGGCGCGAGGGAGGCCATTCCGTCCGGCGCATTCTGCACAGCGGGGATTTCACCGGTGCGGCGATCATCAAGGTCCTGGCGGCACGCGTCCGCCGGCAGCCGCACATCCAGGTGCTGGAAAACTGCATGGCGATCGATTTGATCACCACCGGCTGGCTGAAAGTGGCGGGCGATGACGCTTGCATCGGCGCCTACTTCATCGACCGGCAGACGAATAAAATCCTGGCGGTGCGCGCCCCCGAAACGGTACTGGCCACCGGCGGCGCGGGCAAGGTCTATCTCTACACCAGCAATCCCGACATCGCCACCGGCGACGGGCTGGCCATGGCGTGGCGCGCCGGCCTGCCGATCCGCAACATGGAGTTCGTGCAGTTCCATCCCACCTGTCTCTTCCACCCCGAGGCCAAGTCGTTTCTGATCAGCGAAGCTGTCCGGGGCGAAGGAGCGCGCCTGCTGAACAAAGCGGGCCGCCCTTTCATGAAGCGCTACGATGCGCGCGCGGAATTGGCGCCGCGCGATATCGTGGCCCGGGCCATCGACCATGAAATGAAGACCCGCGGCGATGAATGCGTCTATCTGGACATCACCCACAAGAGCGAGGCGTTCCTGCGGCGCCGGTTCCCCAATATTTTCGCCACCTGCCGGAAATACGGCTTCCACATGGCCCGCGACCTCATTCCCGTGGTGCCCGCCGCCCACTATTTCTGCGGCGGCCTCGCCACCGACACCCGCGGGCGCACGGGCATGGCCGGCCTCCACGCCGCGGGCGAGGTGGCCTGCACCGGCCTGCATGGCGCCAACCGCCTTGCCAGCAATTCCCTGCTGGAGGCCCTGGTGTGCGGCCATGCCGCCGCCCGCGACATCCTCGATGCTCCGCGCCGCCGGCCCCGCAAAATCCGCATCCCCGACTGGAAGATTGGGGATGCCGTGCCTTCCGACGAGGCGGTCGTAGTCACCCACAACTGGAACGAAGTCCGCCGGGTCATGTGGGACTATGTCGGCATCGTGCGCACCAACCGCCGGCTCGCGCGCGCCCTGCGACGCATCACGACCTTGCGGCATGAAATCCGCGCGTATTATCGCGATTACCTGGTCACGGCCGACCTGCTGGAGCTGCGCAACATCGCGGCCGTGGCTGAACTGGTGATCCGGTCGGCCATGCTGCGGCGGGAAAGCCGCGGCCTGCACTATACCCTGGACTACCCCTACCTTGCCGTCAGCATGTGCCGGGACACGGTGATTCACGACCTGCCCGGCGGCGGGGCGCTGTAAGCACCCGGCGTGCCGCCTCTCCCCCTCCAGTTGATCCATGGTTTTCTGGTCGGGTTGGCGGGCCTGCTGCCCGGGCTGTGCGGCAGCACCCTGCTGGTGCTCTTTGGCATCTATCGGCCCCTGACCGCCGCCCTGGCACATCCCTGCTCCGGATTCCGCCAGAAATGGCTCCGTTTCGGTCCGTTTTTTCTGGCGGCCGGCGCCGGGCTGCTGGTGGGCAGCCGCGTGCTGGCCGCTGTTTTCGCCCGCCATGAAACCGCCACCCTGTTCTTGTTCATGGGGTTCATGCTGGGGGCCCTGCCGGATTTGTTTGCACAGGCCCGCCAGGCCAAGGGAAACACCGGCGGCTGGATCGCTTTTGTCGTTCTGTTTCTGGCCTGTCTGGCGCTGGACATCGGCCGCGACCGGTTGGATCCGCGCGCCGGGGGGATGCAAGACCGGTGGGAGGTATGGGCACTCGCCGGGGCGGGAATCGGCCTGGGCAGCATGATCCCGGGCGCCAGCGTGGCCTTCATCCTGATCGCATTCGATCTGTACCAACCCTTGCTGGATGTCGTGGGCCGCCTGGATGCCGGCATCCTCGTGCCCGTGGTGATCGGGGCGGGAATCGCGATTTTTGCCTTTGCCCGCGTTGCCGATTGGCTGTTCCGCCACGCGGAAGGCATTGCCATCCGGGGTGTGCTGGGCCTTGCGGCCGGCTCGCTGTGGCTGGTCTATCCCGGCTGGCCCGGGGCCGCATCCGGCTGGCGCTGCCTGCTCCTGCTGGGCGCCGGCTATGTCCTGTCCGCGCGGTTGAACCGCTGGGGCCGACCGGACCGCTCTTGAGGCCCCATCCAAACCGCAGGCTGTTCAAGCGGTGGCAGCGGCGATTCCGTGCGGCGAAAATCCCGATTGCCGAAGCCAGGCCCCCCCGAACCACCCGCGCGCCGAAAAATGCACCGGTTGGCCTCAGTGCCCATTTTGACAAACGCTTGGCATCTGAAGACATTTTTGCTTTCCCCGAAAACGGGAAATATGCTATGGATTTTAATATAGAAACGAAGATACGGACTTGCCCATGACAAACCTGATATCACGCAAGGTAGTCATTGTCGGCGCGGGAGCCGTGGGGTCCGGGTTCGCCTTTGCCCTGGCCCAGGCGGGCATCGCCGAGGAAATCGCGCTGGTGGATGTCAATGCGGACCTGGCCAAAGGCCAGGCGCTGGACCTCGCCCATGGCGCGCCCTTCTACCGACCCGTTCACATTCATGCCGACACGGCGCCCACGGCCTACCGCAACGCGGCGGTCGTCGTGGTCACGGCCGGCAAGGCGCAGGCGGGACCCGACCAGAGCCGTCTGGACCTCATGCAGATCAACGCCCGGATCGTGACGTCGATTATCGCGGACATTCAGGCGGTGAATCCCAATGCCATTGTGCTGGTGGCAACCAATCCGGTGGACATCGTGACCCACGTCGCGCGCATCCGGACCCATTGGCCGCGCGGGCGGATCCTGGGGTCAGGGACCGTGCTGGACTCGGCGCGGTTCCGCTGGCTGCTGGCGGAACACTGCGGAATTTCGCCCCAGAATGTGCACGCGTCGATCCTTGGGGAGCACGGGGACAGCGAGTTCGCGGCCTGGTCGCTTGTGCACGTGGGCGGACTGCCCATGAACGATTACTGTTCCATCTGCCGCAAATGTGATTTTCTGCAGCGCCGGCCCCAGATTGTCGAACAGGTCCGCCGCTCGGCCTACCACATCATCGGCTACAAGGGCTCGACCAGCTTTGGCGTTGCCATGGCCATGACGCAGATCGTCCGCGCCATCCTGCGCAACGAGCGCCGGGTCATGACCGTCTCCGCCGCGCTGACGGGTGAATACGGCTTGAACGACGTGACTCTAGGCGTGCCCTGCGTCCTCGACGCCAACGGCATTGCCGAAGTCATCGAAGCGCCCTTGACCGCCAGTGAACAGCAAGAGCTGGAACGTTCCGCGCAGATTCTGAAAGACGGCCTGGCCCGACTGGAATAACCCCGTGCCCTACGCCCTCCATCTGAGCAAGGAACTCCGGGCCGTGCCGGTCCTGGCGCTGCTGCTGGCGGCCTCCGGCGAGCCGGCCCGCGCCCAGGTCGCCCAGGCCGCCCCGCCCGGGGCCCCCGAATCCATCGTGGTGCTCAGCGATGACAACTATCCGCCCTACAGCTTCCGGGACGACAACGGCCGGTTGCAGGGCATCCTGCCCGATCAATGGGCGCTATGGCAGGCGAAGACCGGCGTGCGGGTGGAGTTCAAGGGCATGGAATGGGCCTTGGCCCAGCAGGCCATGCAGGCCCGGGAGGGCGATGTCCTTGACACGATTTTCCGCACCCCCGAGCTCGAGGCTTTATACAACTTCACTCCGCCCTATGCCACCATCGAGGTCCCGATCTTCGCCCATGAGTCGCTGAGCGGACTGACAGACGCAACCACGCTCAAGGGATTCACCATCGGCGCCAAGGCCGGCGATGCCGTCATCGACCGGCTGCGCGCCCACGGCATCGAGAGCATCAAGGAATATCCCAGCTACGAGGCCATTGTCCGCGCGGCCAAGGCCGACGAGATCAAAGTCTTCACCGAGGATGAGCCGTCTGCCATCTACTACCTCCACAAGAACGGAATCGCCTCCGCATTCCGGCAGTCGTTCGTGATCTACACCGGTCAGATGCATCGCGCGGTGGCGAAGGACAACCCCGCCGTGCTGCAACTCGTGCAGTCCGGATTCAACCAGATCACGCCGCGGGAGTACCATGCCATCGACCGCAAATGGATGGGTACGCCCTTCCGGGTGCGCGATACTTTCCGGAACTGGCTGCCCGTGTTGTTTGCAATTGCCGGCATCATCTCCATCCTGGCCGCCGGCAATGTCGTCCTGCGCCACCAGATCCGCGTCCGCACCACCGAACTGCATCGGGCCATTGAAAACCTCCGGCACAGTCTTCTGGAACGACAGAAGACCGCCGAGGAGTTGAAAGCTTCCCGGGAATATTTCGCCAACATCTTCAATATCCTCAATGATGCCATTCTGGTCCTTGACGCAGACACCTTCGCCCTGCTGAATGCCAACGCACGCACCGCCGAGATGTTCGGCTTCCCCTCCCGTGAAGCCGTCCTGAGCGCCGATTTCAGCGCCTTGCTGCTTTCCCCGCCCTATTCGATGGCCCAAGTCTCGGAATGGTGCCGGAAGGCGAAATCCGATGGGCCGCAGGTATATGAATGGCAGATGAAGCATGCCGACGGCCATATTCTCTGCCTGGAAATCCAAATCCAGCATGTCTACCTTGGGACCGCCGGACGCCTGATTGTCACGGTCCGAGACATCCACGAACGCAAGCAGGCCGAGCAGGAGCGCCAGCGGTTTGAGCGGCGGCTTCAGGAAACCCAGCGGCTGGAAAGCCTGGGACTGCTGGCCGGCGGCCTGGCCCATGATTTCAACAACCTGCTGGCCGCGATTCTCGGCAACATGGAACTAGCCATGATGGCTTTGCCGGAAGATTCCATCGCCCGCGAGGACATCCAGGCCGCCATCCTTTCCACCAAGGGGGCCGCCGACCTCGTCCAGCAGATGCTTGACTACGCCGGCAAAGGCCGATTCCTGGTCGAACCGGTGGATATTTCGGTCATTATCCGCGATTCCATGCAGTTTATGCATGTCTCGATTGCCCCGAACATTCGCGTGCACACGCATTTGGCGGAAACGCTGCCGCGGATTGACACCGATGCCACCCAGATTCGCCAGGTCATCATGAACCTGGTCATCAATGCCTCGGAATCCCTGCAAAACCGCCCCGGCACGATCGACATCACCACCGGGATCCTGGACAGTCAGAACATTCCCCCCGCCCCGCTCTATCCCAACGAAACCCTGCCACCGGGCCCCTACGTCTTCATCGAAGTCACCGACACGGGACCGGGCATCCCGGCGGAGATCCGCGACCGGATCTTTGATCCTTTCTATACCACCAAGTTCATCGGCCGCGGCCTGGGCCTGCCCGTCGTTCTGGGCATCATGCGTTCACACAAGGGCGCCATCCAGGTGGAGAGCCTTCCCGGGCACGGCACCACGTTCCGGGTGTTTTTCCCGGAAGCCCATTTGCCGGCCCAAGCGGCGCGACCGGCTACGCCCGGTCCCGCGCCTGTTGATTGGAGCGGCGGGGGGCGCCTGATGCTGCTCGTGGAGGACGATCCCACCGTCCTGGATACCGGCGCCAAATTGCTGAGCGGACTCGGATTCAAGGTGCTGTGCGCCTCCGATGGCCAGCATGCCATTCACCTGTTCCGGGCGCAGGCCGCGAACATCGCGGGCATCATCCTCGACCTGACGTTGCCGCACATCGACGGTGCCCATGCCCTGACCGAGTTTCGGGCCATTCGTGCCAATGTTCCGGTGATCGTGTCCAGCGGGCACAGCGAATCGGTTGTCATGGAACGTTTCGCCGGGTTGAAGTTGGACGGCTTCCTGCCCAAGCCGTATACCTTGGAGGGATTGCGCAACACCCTCTGCCAGGTGCTTCCGTAATCCCGCCTCCGGGTGGAGATTGATTCCTTCGGCGACCGTTCCGTCATCCGGCCCAAACCGGGCGCATCCCCGATTCACTGACTTGATCCGGCTGGATTCAGGTACTTGATTTGGAGTGCGGCGGCCTGAGGCCGCTTTGGGGCCGCGACATGTCGCGGCCCGGGCCAGCGCGGTCATGCCCGCGCCCTCCCAAAAACTGTCCGCCGGGGGCAAGATGTTTCATATCCGGTCGATCAATGAAACAAGGAGACGCCCGCCCAAACCCGGGCGGGGAATCTCATCTTGCGGCGGCGGGCCGGCCCGCCTATGCTTCCGGCCGCGATGAATGCATGGCGCCATTCCTGGATACGCGGCGGGGTTCTGGCGGCCGCCTGGCTGGCCCGCGCCACGGCCATCCAGGCGGAACCGGCCCAGTTGACCGTGGGCCAGGGCTGGGCCTGGGTGCGCGAATTCTTTCCGCCTTCCGGCGACCAGGATATCAACCGCCTGGTCTGGACCAATCCTCCGGTGCCGCTCGAACTCGACACCCTGCAGATTTGGAATGTCCGCCGCCCATGGCCCATCCGGGAATGGCGCTGGCTGGCCTCGGCCCTCCCCGCGGCGTCCGTTCCGGATCAGCCGCTGAGCTGGCATCCCGTTCCGGAACCGCCTGTCCCCCCGGCCCACGCGCGGCTGGAGATCCTCCTGGCCGAACCCCTCTCGCACCGTATGGGCCATTCCTTGACCTACCGCCTGCCGGATTTCAACTGGAAGGCTTTTTACCACGTCACCGTCCGCGGCATCGGACCGGAGTCGATTGACGCCGTCCAGGTCGATCTTGCCGGCATCCTGCGCATCTTCAACGGTACCTCGGCCCGCTATCCGGATGCGCGCCTTTCCCTGGTCGGAACGGATGAGTTACTCCGACCCCCGCCCAAGCCCTTCGGGCTTCTGGATCTGAATCCCGATACCGCCCTGACGGATCTGTGGCTGGCCCCCGCCGCACCGAAGCCGCTGATCCCGGTTGCCTATCCTCTGCAGACCGAGGCCGACATCCCCGCCCACGGCCAGGCGGAAATCCGGTTCGCCGGGGTCAGCCGCAAACCCGCGCAAATCAGCCACCGGTGCGATTCCACCGCCATTCCCGCGCCGACCCCCAGCGGCGGATTGCCCTTGCGGCGCATCCTGCTGATTCCGAATACCCCCGCCATGGGGCTGGGGTTCCCGTTACCCCCGGGGCAGGCCGATCTTTTCCTGGGCGCCGTGCGCGGCGCGCCGTTCCAGTCCGGCCGGGTGCAGCACACGCCGTTTCCGGGCACCTTGCAGCTCGACATGGGACCGGTGGATACCGTTCGCGCCAGCCGGCGGCTGCTCGAGGAAACCCCATTGCCGGAAGGGGGATGGCAGTCGGAACATGCCATCACACTGGTCAACCACCTGTCCTCGCCCGTCCAGATCCAGGTCCGGGAACGCCCCGAAACGCCCCGGGGCTGGAGCCTGGTCCGTTCATCCATCCCCTGCGCGGTGACCACCAGCGCCCTGAACTTTGACCTGACCCTTGCGCCTCATGCCACCCAAACCATCACCTACCGGCTGCGGCTGGTTGCCCGCCGCCCGTAGCCCTTCCGGAGGTCTGCCATGCCCCCCAGTGTTGACACTGCCATTCAAACCCTCGGCCCCGGCCGATTTCCATCCCCGCTGGATCTGAACACCGTCCGTGGGGACCGCATCGGCAATTTCGTGTCGGAGAAAACCCGCGTGCGTCACCAGGTCGAAATCACCCCGGGCGTCCCGGTGGATGACGAGACCTTTTTCGAGAAAGCCGGGCCGCGGCAGAAGCTGTTCTTCGAACCGCGCCGGACACGTGCAGCCCTTGTCACGTGCGGCGGCCTGTGCCCCGGCCTGAACAACGTCATCCGCTCGGCCTTCCTCGAACTGCACCACAACTACGGCGTGCCCGAAGTACTGGGCATCCGCCACGGCTATCAGGGCCTGACCTTCCAGTCCGAACCGCCGCTCGTGCTGACCCCGGAAATGGTCGATCACATCCACCGCGACGGCGGCACAATCCTGTCGTCATCGCGCGGACAGCAATCCGTCGCGGAAATGGTGGATTATTTGACGGACCGGCGCATTGATGTCTTGCTGTGCGTGGGCGGCGACGGCACTCAGCGAGGCGCGCACGATCTCGCGCAGGAAATTACACGGCGCAAACTGCCGATCGCGGTGGTGGGCATTCCCAAGACGATCGACAACGACATCCAGTACGTGCGGCAGACATTCGGATTCTATTCCGCCATCGAATCCGCCCGCGCGATTCTCGACGGCGCCCACTGCGAATCCAAGGGCGCGCCCAACGGCATCGGACTGGTCAAACTGATGGGCCGCGACTCCGGGTTCATCGCCGCCGGCGCGGCCGTCGCCTCGCAGGAGGTCAATTTCGTTCTTGTACCCGAAGTGCCGCTGCGCCTGGATGGCCCCAAGGGCTTCCTGGCCGCCCTGCATGAGCGGATCACCCGCCGTCACCACGCCGTGATTGTGGTGGCCGAGGGCGCCGGACAAGACCTGCTCGAAGCGGACAACGGAGTGGACAAGTCAGGCAACCGCAAGAAGGCCGACATCGGCATCTACCTGCGCGACCGCATCGCGGCTGACTTCAAGGACAAAGGCACCGAGGTCAATTTGAAGTACATCGACCCCTCCTATGTCATCCGATCCGTGCCGGCCAATTCGCAGGACGCCCGGCTGTGCGACGGTTTCGCCCGCCACGCGGTCCACGCCGCCATGGCGGGCAAGACGGACCTGATCATCGGCGACTGGTACAGCGTGTATGTACACGTGCCGATTCCCCTGGCCACGGCCAGCCGCAAGAAGGTCGATCCGGAGAGCGACCTCTGGCATGCCGTGATCGCCGCCACCGGACAGCCGCAGGTCTGGGATTGATCATCTCGGTCCCCGTGCCGTTCTGCCCAAACACTTGTTTCTCCATGTAAAACGATTTATCTTCACTTGCTTCTCAATCGCGGTATGAAGTTTTGCTGGTCATAACGCCAGTTTCCGTGCTAACTGTATCCCGATTTATGCCCAGAAGAGGATTACCATGCTCTCTTTCGTCGTTACGGCTCTGTTTTCGGGCGCGGTTTACCTGCTGCTGACAGCAGGGTCCGGCTCCATCCTGCGCTTTTGGTCTTCCCAGGAGTTGCTGATCGCCGCCATCGTGGCTGTGGTGGTTGGATTTGCTGCCCGCGGCTATTTCACCCGCGCGCGCCAAAGCGCAGTTCTCAACCCGGTGCGCTGGCTGCGGGCCATCGGCTATGCCCTCGGCCCGTTCTTCCTGGAAATGGCCAAGGCGAACATTGACGTCGCCTGCCGCGTGATCACCGGCCGCATTCGCCCCGGCATCGTCCGCGTCAAGTCAGGCATGAAGACGGACTTCGGCACGCTGATGCTGGCCAATTCCATCACGCTGACCCCCGGCACTCTGACGGTGGGGATTGACGAGGAAACCAATGATTTGTACGTGCACATGATCAATGTTTCGGCAGGCATCGAGTCCCGCGAATCCCTCGAGGCGAGCGAGCTCTTCGGCCTGTTCGACTGCCCGGCCCGGATCAGGAGGATTGCGGAATGAGTCCCTGGATTTTCACGGCCTCCATTATGGCCGCCTTGATGCTGCTGGCCATGGTCCGGATGGTCAAGGGCCCGACTTCGGCCGACCGCCTGGTGGCGCTGGATTCCATCAATACGCTGGTGGTGGCCTCCATGATCGTCCTGGCCGCGGCCTTCCGGCAGGTGGTCTTTGTGGACGTGGCCATCGTCTATGCCCTGCTGTCCTACGTGGGCGCGCTGTTCATCGCCAAATACCTCGGAGGCGAACTGTGATCCTGAATATCCTCATCTGGACGGCCATTGGCATCGGCCTGTTCTTCAACACCCTCGGGGTCGTCGGCATTTTGCGCTTTCCCGACGTCTACACCCGCCTGCATGCGGACACGAAAGCCACGACTTTCGGCTCCATCTTCACCTCCCTGGCAGTGATCCTCTACGCCGCCGCCCACTACTTCAAGACGCAGGACGGTCAATACGCAACGCTGGCCTTGCACGCGATCATTGCCGTCGTGGTGCTGGCCATCACCAACGCTACGGCCGCCCACGCCATCGCCCGCGCCGCCCACCGCCGCGGCCACAAGCCCGTGCAGGCTGTCTGCGACCGCCTGGAGGAGCACAACCAGCCATGACACCTTTCCTGCTGCTGCAAGCCCTGATCCTGCTGGGGCTGATCATCACCGGCGCCTTGGTCGTCGCCTTCAAGGACCTTCTGGCCGCCGCCATCGCCTTCGCGGCCTTCAGCCTCCTGCTCGCCATTGAATTCTACATCCTCCAGGCCCCCGACGTCGCCATCGCGGAAGCCGGCATCGGCGCAGGCCTGACCACCGCCATCTTCATCATCGCCATCCGCGGCACCAAGCGCTTCGAGGAGAAGGAATGATGAAAATCGCCCTGTACAGCGCCATCCTGCTGGTTCTCTTCGGCGGGCTGATGTACCTCGCCGCCGACCTGCCCGTCGGCGCGCCGCTGCAGTCCGACATGGATGACTACTTCATCAAAAACGGCCAGGAGCAGACCGGCGCCAACAACATCGTCACCAGTATCGTGTTCGACTTCCGCGGATTCGACACCCTCGGCGAGGCGACCGTCCTCTTCACCGCCGTCCTTGGCGTCGGCATGATGTTCCGCAAGATGAAGGAGGGGGAGGAATATGAAAATGACTAAGATCGTGCGGACCACCGCCGACGTGTTCTATCCCTTCTGCCTCGTCTTCGGCCTCTACGTGGTGATGCACGGCCACTTGACGCCCGGCGGCGGATTCCAGGGCGGCGCGGTCATGGCCACGGGCGCTGCGCTGCTCCTCGTGGCGCACGCCTATGAAGACATCACCGGTCGGCTGCGCAAAACGGCCATGAAGATCCTCGAAGCCATCGGCCTGATGATGTTTCTCTTTGCGGGCCTGAGCGGCCTCCTGTTCGAACGCCCGTTCATGGGCAACTGGATGGCCTTCACCGGCAAATGGTTCAGCCATCCCGTCGCCCACGGCCCCAACCCCGGCGACCTCAACACCGCCGGCCTCCTGCCCCTGCTGAACATCGGCGTGGGCATCGAGGTGCTCGGCGGACTGACCATCATCCTGCTCTACATGCTCTCGGGCATCCACGCGGAGAAGAAGCCATGATGTCCTATCTCCTGCTGAAGCTCCCCTATTTCACTGTCGTCGTCCTGACGCTGCTGGGCCTGGCCGCCATGGTGTTCAAGAAGAACCTCATCAAGATCCTGATGGGCCTCTCGCTGCTGGAGTCGGCGGTCAACCTGTTTCTGATCGTCACGGGCTACCGCACGGACGGCGTCGCGCCGATCTACACCAACGCGCCCTCCCTCCACATGACGCTGCCGACCGTGCAGGCGCTCACGCTGACCTCGATCGTCATCGGTGTGGCCACCTCGGCCATGATGCTGTCGTTCGCCATGGTCATTTACAAGAAGTACGGCACCGTGAATGCCGAAAAAGTCAAAAAACTCAAAGGTTGAGGATGGATACCTTCGTCATGCGGCATTTACCGGCGCTGTTGATTGCCACTCCCCTGTTCGCGGCCTTCCTGATGCCGTTGGTCGGCACCGCCGGCCGCACGGCCCGCAACGCCTGGGCCTTCCTGGGCGCCCTGCTCACCGCGGCTATCGGCCTGACGCTGGCCTGGAAGGTCTGGACCACCGGCACTGTGCTCTACGTCTTCGGAGCCGCCACCCCGCAGCAGACCCTGCCGCCGGATGCCGCCTTCCCCATCCGCATCATGTTCCAGGTGGATGCCATGAGCGCGCTGATGGCCGTCATTGCCTCGCTCTCCGCCCTCGGCATCACGATCTATTCGCTCTCCGCCGAATCGAAGCAATCCGGCCTCGAGACTTTCTACGCGATGCTGTTCCTGCTGATCGCGGGCGTCCTGGGCATGGTGGTCACCGGCGACTTGTTCAATTTCTTCATCTTCCTGGAAATCAGCTCGCTGGCGGGCGCGGCCCTCGTGGCGTATCGTATTGACGACGGCGTCGCCGTTGAGGCGGGCCTCAAGTACGCGCTGCTGAGCACCGTCGGCGCGCTCGCGGTGCTGACCGCCATCGGCATGTTGTTCGCCCAGTACAACGCGCTCAATATGGCCACCCTGGCCTCCCGCCTGCAGTTCACGGCGCTCGACAAGGTCGCACTGGTGCTTCTGGCTGTTCCGCTGGCGATGAAATGCGGCGCCGTCCCGATGCACTTCTGGACACCCGACACCTACACCACCGCGCCCTCCTCCGTCACCGCCTTCCTCGTCGTCTCCAGCCAAGCCAGCCTCTACGGGCTCTTCCGCATCCTCTACACGCTTTACGGCGATCTGCTCCAGTTCAGTTGGGCCACTTTCGGCTGGTTCCTGATCGTCCTCGGCATTCTCTCGATGTTCATCGGCGTCACCATGGCTATCCCCCAGAAGGACGTGAAGCGCCTGATGGCCTACCACGCCGTCTCGCAGACCGGCTACATGCTGCTCGGCGTCGGCGTTGGCCTCGCCGTCCTCGGCAACGCCGATGCACTGGCGAAATACGGCAAGACCGCGATGGCCGGCGGCCTGTTCCACATCATCAATCACGCGATGTACAAGGGCCTGCTGTTCCTTACCGCCGGCGCGGTCTTCTACCGCTGCGGCACCCGCAACCTCAACAAGCTCGGCGGCCTCGGCCACACCATGCCGTGGACGATGGTGTTTTTCATGATCGGCGCGCTCGCCATCGCCGGCGTCCCGCCATTCAACGGCTTCGCCTCCAAGCTGCTCATCTACGAATCCGTCTTCCGCTTCTCCCCCTTCCTCTCCATCATCGCGATGATCGTCAGCATCCTGACGCTGGCCTCGTTCGTAAAGGTCTTCCACTCGATGTTCATGGGCCCGCCCCGCGCTGAATTCGCCGCCGCCCGCGAAGTCCCCGCCCCCATGTTCATCGGCATGGCCATCCTCGCGCTGTTCGTCGTTGTCGCCGGCCTGGCGCCCCAGCCGTTCATCGAACACATGATCAATCCCGCCGTGGACGCCCTCGTGGACCGCGCGGGCTACATCGCCGCCATTCTCGGAGGACGCTGACATGGATCCCACCCAAACCCTCGCCACCGGCTCCGGCTATTGGAGCCCGCTGCTCTGGCTGCTGGCGCTGGTCGTCGGCCTCGCCGTCGCCCTCGTCATCCGCTCGCGCGGCCGCAAGGATTTCCGCGAAGGCGAAGGCCGCGCCCCGTTCATCTCGGGCAACAAGGAACCCGAACAAGGCGGCGGCCACATCCCCGCCTCCAACATCTACTGGGGCTTCCTTGAATCCATGAAGTCCTACTACGGCCGCCTTGTGCCCGTCCACACCGGCGTCCCCACCGATTACGTCGCCTGGCTCCTCGGCATCATGGCCCTCATGCTTATCATTGGACTCGCAACATGAAACTTTCCCAAACCCTCGGCAAATCCCTCTGGGCCTTCCTGTTCAATTCCGGCTCCTGCAACGGATGCGAAATCGAGTCCGTGGCCTGCGCCACGCCCCGCTACGACATCGAACGCTTCGGCATGAAAGTGGTCGGTTCTCCGCGGCATGCCGACGTCCTCCTGATCAGCGGCCCCGTCACGCGCAAGATGGCTCCCCGCCTCCGCCGCGTCTATGAGCAGATGCCCGAGCCACGCATCGTCGTTTGCGTTGGCACCTGCGGGACCTCCGGCGGCGCATTCTACGATTCCTACACCCTCGTCGGCCCGGTGGACCAGGTCGTCCCGGTGGACATGTACGTCCCCGGCTGCCCCCCCCGTCCCGAAGCCATCATCGATGGCGTTGTCAAGGTCCTCGCCCGCCTCGAAGCCAAGGAGAACGCCGCATCATGAACCTCCTCGCCCCCCAGGAAATCGCCGATGCCCTCCAGGCCGCCGCCGGCGCCGGTTTCGTCTCCGCCCGCTGCACGGAGTGGGCCGAAGGTATCAAGGGCCGGAAGAGCCGCCAGGTCTGGCTTAAGATCGCCCGCGAGGCCCTGATCCAGACCCTTCAACGCCTCGTCGAAATCCACTACCCCCACGTCTCGGTCATCGCCTTCTGCGACACCGGCGCGCAGGTCGAGCTGGTGTACCATTTCCACATCTACTGGGGCGTGCCCCGCGAGGAAATCCTCGTCACCCTGACCGTCGCCCTCGACAAGACCGACCTCAAGGTTCCCACCATCACCGGCATCATTCCCGGTGCCCTCACCAGCGAGCGAGAAAAGCAGGAAATGCTCGGTATCGAAGTCGTCGGCATCCCCGACGGCCGCCGTCTCTTCCTGCCCGAGGATTTTCCCCAAGGCGTCTTCCCCTGGCGCAAGGACGAAACCGGCATCCCGGCCGACATGGTCAAGGACCTCTGGGCCACCGGCCGAGAGAATCTGAAATTCCAAGACAATCCGCCCCCTCCGGCTTCCAATCCTGTCAATCCTGTTTAAAAAGGATTTGGATTCATGAAAACCATCGAAGTCAAAAAGCCTTCCGCCTACACCACCCAGATCGGCCCGGCGCACCCCGCGCTGAAGGAACCCGTCATGTTCACCCTCGACATCGAGGGCGAGCAGATCAAAAAAGTGGACTTCGTTCCCGGCATGGCCCATCGCGGCATCGAGTGGATGGGCATGCGCCGCAACTGCATCCAGGTCCTGTACCTCGCCGAGCGCATCTGCGGCATCTGCGGCATCACCCACTCCATTTCCTTCGCCCGCGCCGTCGAGCAGATCGCGCAAATCCAGGTCCCGAACCGCGCCCACTACATCCGCGCCATCGTCGGCGAGCTCGAACGCATCCACTCCCACCTCCTCTGGGCCGGCGTCGCCGCCCACGAGCTTGGCTTTGATTCCGCCTTCTACATGGCCTGGCGCTGCCGCGAAAATGTCCTCGACCTCCTGGAATACCTGACCGGCAACCGCATCCACTACGCCATGATCCAGATCGGCGGCGTCCGCCGCGACATCGTCCCTGACCAGTTCCCGCACATCGAGGAATCCATGAAGTTTTTCGAGGAGGCCTACGACAAGCTCGCCGCCGTCTTCCTCGACGACACCACCGTCCAGATGCGCTGCCGCGATTGCGGCGTGCTGACCTACGACGAAGCCCGCCAGCTCTGCCCCGTCGGCCCCACCGCCCGTGCCTCCGGCATCAAGAAGGACGTGCGCATTGACCACCCCTACGCCGCTTACGCCGACCTCGAGATCGATTACATGACCCCCGACGTCCTCACCGGCGAAGTCCGCGGCGACGTCTATGACCGCATCATCACCCGCCTGCTCGAAGTCAAGCAGTCCGTCGACCTCGTCCGGCAACTGATCTCGATGCTGCCCGACGGCCCCTTGCTCGCCATCCCCAAGCCCGCCGTGCTTCTCGCCAAGCTCAAGGGCGCCGCCGGCGAAGCCGTCGGCCGCCACGAAGCCCCCCGCGGCGAAGTCATGCACTATGTCCGCCTCGAAGCCGGCAAGGACGAGCCCGTCGCCTGGAAGGTCAAGGCCTCCTCCTACTCCAACTACCTTTCCTGGATCCCCATGATGGAAGGCGCGCAGATCGCCGACATCCCCATCATCGCCGCCTCCATTGATCCTTGCATTTCCTGTACCGACCGCGTCGCCCTCGTCCGCCAGGACACGCGCGAAGTCTTGACCAAGGAAGAACTGCACCGCCTGTCGGTGGAAAAAACCCGCCGCATCCAGGCCTCGCTCGCGAAGTAGGACCGCCATGAACGCCACCACCCTTCTGCTGACCGCCACCGGAACCCTCGGCCTGGCCATCTTCGGCCTCCTCGCCGGCCTGTGGTTCATGGGCATTGACCGCGTCCTCGCCGCCCGCATGCAGGCCCGCATCGGCCCGCCCATCCGCCAGCCGTTCATCGACATGGCCAAGCTCATGGTCAAGCAGAACGTCGTCCCCGCCAATGCCATCCCGTGGCTCTTCAACGGCGCGCCGCTGCTCGCCCTCGCCTCCGCCATCACTATTCTGCTCTACATCCCCATGGCCGCGCTGCCCGGCCTGCCCGTCCTGAACCTCCACGGCGATCTCGTCCTCATCATGTACCTGCTCCTGATCCCCGGCCTCGCCATGGTCGCCGGCGGCCTCTCCTCCGGCTCCCCCTATGCCACCATCGGCGCCCAGCGCGAAATGGTCACCATGATCGCCTACGAGCTGCCGCTCGCCTCCACCATCATTGCCTTCGCCTGGAAACTCGCGCAACTGGACGTCGCCACCCCCTTCTCCCTCGCCAGCGTCGCCGCCACCCCCATCTGGACGCTCGTCGGGCCCGTCGGCTTCATGGGCCTCCTCCTCCTCCTCGCCACCATGATCCTCGTCGCCCCCGGCGAACTCGGCCGCATCCCCTTCGACGCGCCCGAGGCCGAAACCGAAATCGCCGGCGGCTTGCTCGTCGAATATTCCGGCCGCAACCTCGCCCTCTTTTCCCTCTCCCTCGCCGTCAAGACCATCGTCGTCACCGCCCTCATTGTCGGCCTCTTTTTCCCCTGGAACTTCACCGACATCGTTGCCATCACCTGCTGCCCGTTCCTCGCCGCCGGCGCCAACATCCTATTCTTTCTTCTCAAGCTCTTCGTCGTGCTGTTCTTCTCCGTCACCCTCATCCGGATATCCGTCGCCCGTTTCCGGATCACGCAGGTCGTGGACGTCTACTGGAAAGTCCTGGGCGCCCTCTCCATCGTCGGCCTGATTCTCGTCATGGTTGACGCCCGAATCTAAAGGAGACCGCCATGCCCTTCCCGATGGTTCCCGAACTGCTCTCCTGGCTCTTCAAAAAGCCCAACACCAACCCATTCCCCGCCGCCCAGCTCCCCCCCACCGTAACCGGGCTGCTCGAACAAGTTGGCCGCGGCGAAGCCACCCTCAATCCCCCCGTCCCCGTCCCCGAGAAACTCCGCGGCAAGATGACCTACAACCGCGAAGCCTGCATCGGCTGCAACCTCTGCATCAAGGTCTGCCCCGCCCACGCCATCGACGCCATTCCCGCCGCCAAGAAAATCCGGATTTTCGTCTCCCAGTGCATCCAGTGCGGACAGTGCACCGAAGCCTGCCCCAAGAACTGCCTCGCCCTCTCCGGCGAATTCCTCAACGCCTCCCACGACCGCTACGCCGACACCCTCGTCGTCGATTAGCCGTCCCCCTGTCCGTCCGGGAACTCATTTATCCTGGCAGGGGCTCTTCTGTTGCCTCGTTTCCCCTGGGCATGGCATAGTTCCACTCATGTCGATCCCTTTCTGGAAAATGCATGGCGCGGGCAACGATTTTATCCTGGTGGATGACCGGGCCCTGACCTTTCCCGCCCATGATACCGCTTTCATTGCCCGGCTGTGCGATCGCCGCCGGGGCATCGGGGCCGAAGGACTATTGCTCATCCAGCCTTCTTCATCCGCCGATTTTCGCATGCGTTTCTTCAATCCCGACGGCGGCGAAGCCGATATGTGCGGAAACGGGGCGCGTTGCATCGCCCGCCTGGCCCATGAAATCGGCGCAGCTCCTGCCGGTATGCGCATCGAAACGCCGGCCGGCGTGGTTCGTGCCGAAGTTCTCCCGCCGCTCGTCCGGCTCCATCTGCCGCCGCCCAAGGATTGGCGAATGAACCTTTCCATCGCCTGGCAGGGTTCCAATCTGACGGTGCATTCGGTCAACACCGGCGTACCCCACGCCATTTGCGTCGTGGATGACCTTGCCGGTGTGGATGTGGCCCCCTTGGGGGCCTTGATCCGCCGCCATGCGCTTTTTGCCCCGGCGGGCACCAACGCCGACTTCATTCAGCTTGCGGGACCTGATGCTCTCGCGATCCGCACCTACGAGCGGGGCGTTGAAGCCGAGACCCTCGCCTGCGGCACCGGCATCGCGGCGGCGGCCCTGATCGCCGAGCGCCTCGGGCTCGTGCGCGGCCCGGTTCAGGTCCAGACGGCCGGCGGCGATACCCTGGAAGTGGCATTATCCCCGCTGACCCTGACCGGTCCCGCCGAACACTCGTTCCGGGGAACCGTGGACTACCGGTAGTAGAATCCGGTCAATCCCCCGGCCTCGCCCCAGCGAATCTGTTCGTCGGCGATATTCGGGCCAAGGGGCGATACCCGGATCTGGAGCAGCAGCCGCTTCAGCACTTCCTCCGGACCCTCCGCCACCAATTGCACCGACCCATCTGGCAGGTTTTCAACCCCGCCGGTCACGTCCAGCCCGTTGGCGATACAACGGACGGCATACCGAAAGCCCACCCCCTGCACTTCCCCCTCGTAGCGCACCCGGACCTGCCGCCAGGTGGAGTTCATGCACTCCTTGCCCGCAGCATCCGCACGCCGTGATGATCTTCCACCACCAGCCGGCCCGCCGCGACCAGGGGCGCCAGTCGCTGTTCCAGCGCAACCACCTCCATCCCGGCCGAGGCTGCCAGGGCCGTCAGCGCAATGGGGTGACGGGCCAGCAGATTGAACAACGACTCGTCGGACATCTCCGCCGGCGATTTCATCCGTTCCAAAAAGGCCGGGACTTCCGCCACCGGCGAGAATGCCGCCGCGACCGTGCGCAGCCAGGCCTCCGGCACGGGCGGCAGGCGGACGCCGGCCATGGCCGGGCGGCTGGTCGTGTTGAGATGCACGGCATCCGCGGCCAGGGTCTTGACCAGATCGGCGATTGCCTGGACCTGTTGTGGCTCATCGTTGTAGCCCGGCAACAACATCACTTCGACCCAAAGCCGGCCGGCAAACTCCCGGCGCAGGGCTTGTTCTCCCTCCAGCAGCCGGGCAAAGCTCAGGCCCGGAGCCGGCCGGTGAATGCGCTGAAATGAGTCCTCGTCCCATGCGCTCAGGGTCACCTTGATCACATCCGCCGCCGCCGCGTCCCGGCGCACCTCCGGCTGCCACATCAGCGACCCGTTGCTGAGCAGCGCGGTCCGGAATGGCCCGGCTTGCTTCACATGCCGCAACACCGCGCCAAATCCCACATGCATCGTCGGTTCGCCCGACCCGGACAAGGTCACATGATCCGCCTGCCCCCCCGCCGCCACCCATCGGTCAAATTCCGCCAGGACATCCGCCGTCGGCACCCATTCCCTGCGTTCCAGGGTCAGCTCCGTTGTCCGTCCGATCTGGCAGAATACGCAATTCTCGGTGCAGACCTTGACCGGATTCAGGTCTACGCCCAATGACCGGCCCAGCCGCCGCGACGGCACCGGGCCAAACAAATATTTGAACTTGTCTTCCATCTGCCTGCCCCCAACTCTCCTACCCCGCGCCTTTGCTGTCAAATCCCGAACCGGGCATCACCCCTCGGGATGTTACGGCAAGCATAAGCCGGACGTGTTCCGTTTTCCACCGCTTCCAGGCACATCTGCAATTCATCAGGCGCAATCCGAGCTGGGATCTACTGCAGGCATGGATATCAATCACTCCGAGCTGGTCGAGGGATCTCGGCCTTGTCTTCGCCATGGCGGGGCCAGAATGCAGCCGATTCGCCGTTTTTATGAAAAATAGACGATTCGGCCATAAGCTGCACTTGCACCTGTTTTATAAAACAGTATCACCTGTCCCCCGCCGATAATTGAATCATTCAACCGATAGGGGTGAATACGCAATTCTAGGGGTTTAATCCGGCCCGGAATATGCCGGGCATGTCAAGGGATCACGGTATGGATCAGCAGGCTGGCCATTGGTGAGCATTCGAGACGTCTTGATTCCGGTACAATGTTCCCTTGAACGTCTCATACCCCCCCGAACATGACCAGAGCTTGCGTTCTACGCCTCCCGCGCGACCATTCCCCGCTTTTCATTCCCGGCCTCATTTGGCAGACTGTCTTGCGTCATGCCCCATCCAACGGCACGGAAACAACTGACCTCTTCCCGGCGCGTCGTCGTGAAGATCGGGAGCCGTGTGCTCGTGCAGCGCAACGGCCGTCCCGACACCCGCCGCATGGCGGAGCTGGTCGCGGGCCTGGCGGCCCTGCGGCGCGAGGGCCGCGACGTCATCGTGGTATCCTCCGGGGCCATCGCCTGCGGCCTGCAGGCCCTGGGCATGAAAAAGAAACCCACGGATCTGCCCACCCTCCAGATGGCCGCCGCCGTGGGCCAATCGCGCCTCATGGCAGCCTATGACCGGCTGTTCGCCCGCCGGAAATGCCGCATTGGACAGGTCTTGCTGACCCATGACGACCTCGAACACCGCCGGCGGCATCTCAACGCCCGTAATAGCATGCTCAAATTGCTCGAACACGGGGTCGTGCCGGTCGTCAATGAAAACGACGTGGTTTCCGTGGATGAAATCAAGTTTGGCGACAACGACGCGCTGGCCTCGCGCACCGCCATGCTGGTGCAGGCCGACCTGCTGGTGCTGTTAACCACGGTGAACGGCTTTCACGCCGTGGATGCCCGGGGGCGCCGGCGGCGGGTGGATTTCCTGACCGATGTCACCGCCGAGACCCTCTCCCACGCGACGGGCAAGGGCAGCTTTTTTTCCACCGGCGGCATGGCCAGCAAGCTGACCTCCGCCGCCGAGGCCGCCCGCATGGGCACGACGGTCGTCATCGCCAACGGGCGCCAGACCGGCATCCTGCCGCGGATACTGGCCGGCGCCAACGTCGGCACCCTCATTCCCGCCAGCCCCGCCAAGCCCAACGGCGGATTGAGCCATCGCCGACGCTGGGTGGCCTTCTTCCACCACGCCCAGGGACGGCTGACCATCGACGACGGCGCCCGCGAGGCCCTGCTTAAGCGCGGCAGAAGTCTCCTGCCTGTCGGTATCCGGGAGGTTTCCGGCGATTTCTCCCCCGGCGACCTCGTCGATATCGTGGATCTTGCCGGTCAACCCGTGGCCCAAGGCCTTTCCGAATATTCCAGCGCTGAGATCCGGCTGCTGAAGGGCTTGAAAACCGACCGGATCCGTGAGTTGCTGGGCACCGAAGCCCCCGGTGAATTGATCCATCGGGACAACCTGGTCGTGCCCGCCTGGAGGAATGCACCATGACCCTGCATGAAACCCTGATGGAAATGGGCGACCGGGCCGTAGCGGCCGAACGCCAACTGGCCACCCTGGGCACCCGGCGTAAAAACCTGATTCTGGAGGCCATGGCCGAGGCGCTGGAGGCCAACCGCGACCGCATCAAGGAGGCCAATTCGCGCGACATGGCCGCCGGCCGCGCCGCCGCCCTCACCGACGCCATGCTCGATCGCCTGCTGCTGACCGACAAACGCATCGATTCCATGATCAACGGCGTGCGGGCCTTGATCGGCCTCAAAGATCCCGTGGGACAGAAAATCTCCCGCTGGATCCGCCCCAATGGACTCGTGATCCAGAAAATCCGGGTGCCTATCGGCGTCATCGGCATCATTTACGAGTCGCGTCCGAACGTGACCGTGGATGCCGCCGCCCTCTGTTTCAAGGCGTCCAATGCCGTAATCCTCCGGGGCGGGAAGGAGGCGCTGGAATCCAATCTCGCCCTGGCCGATATCCTCCAGTCGGGCGGCCTGCGCAAGGGACTGCCCCCCCACTCCATCCAGTTCATCGCCACCACGGATCACGAGGCCGTGCGCGAGCTCGTTCAGTTGGAGGGCCGCGTGGATCTCGTCATTCCCCGCGGCGGCGAAGCCCTGATCCGTGCCGTCACCGAACAGGCCCGCGTCCCCGTCATCAAGCATTACAAAGGCATTTGCCATGCCTATGTGGACGAATCCGCCGATCCGGCCAAGGCGCTCGATATCATCGAAAACGGCAAATGCAGCCGGCCCGGCGTCTGCAACGCCTTGGAAAAGGTACTGATCCACCAGAAGATCGCGCCGGAATTTCTGCCCCGCCTGATCGAGCGCCTTGCCGGCCGCCGCGTGGAACTGCGCGGCGATGAAGCGGCCCGCGTGCTCGCGCCGGAATTGGCGCCCGCCCAGCCCGCGGACTGGGACCAGGAATACCTCGATTTGACCTTGACGGTCGGCCTGGTGCCCTCGCTGGATGCCGCCATTGCGCATATCAACCGGCATGGCTCGCATCATTCCGACACCATCCTCGCTGAAAGCAAGAAGGCCCAGGACGTCTTTCTGGCGCAGGTCGATTCCGCCTGCGTCTATGCCAACGCTTCCACCCGCTTTACCGATGGCGGCGAATTCGGCATGGGGGCCGAAATCGGCATCTCCACGGACAAGCTCCATGCCCGCGGCCCTATGGCGCTGGAGGAGCTCACCACCTACAAGTACATCATCCAGGGCAACGGCCAAATCCGGCCTTGATCCATCCGCCCCGCCCGCAGGGCCTCTTACCCTCGCGGCGGACGGACGGCCGCCACGTGCCGCTCCAGACGCCCGAAGGCGTCTCCCGCCGGCAACGGGATGAACAAATCGACGATCTTGCCGGTATAATCCGACGGCTCCGGGTTGACTTCGATCAGCGTCGCCCCGCCCCGCCGCGCCAGCATCGGCAGCGCGGCCGCCGGATAGACCACGCCCGACGTGCCGACCAGGATCATGCAATCCGTCCGCCGCGCCGCTTCCTCGGCCTGGGCCAGTGCCGCCGGGGGAATCCCTTCCCCGAAAAACACAAACCCCGGCTTGAACAGCCCGCCGCAGGGGCAGCGGGGCACCTCGGCCTCGGCTGTCGCCGCGTCCCATGGCCGTTCCCGTCCGCATTCCAGGCAGGTCACGCCGCGGCAATGTCCGTGGAATTCCACCAGACGGCGGCTGCCGGCGGCGGCATGCAGCCCGTCGATGTTCTGGGTAATCACCGCCTGGATGCGCCCCTCGGCTTCCCATTTTGCCAAGACCCGGTGCGCGGTGTTCGGCTGCACCGCCGGTCGGCCGGCGGCCCCAAGCAAGTTCGCGAACATTTCACGGATCGCCGGCCAGGAACGTCCGGGTTGCCGCCGGAAGGTATCCAAATCCAGGATCGACGGGTCGTATTTGTTCCAAATCCCGCCCGGACCCCGGAAGGGGGGGATTCCGCTCTCGACCGAAATCCCCGCGCCGGTGAACGCCGTCAGGTACTTCGCGGCGCGGATCTTTTCCGCTGCCGCGCGCAGAATGTCTTCCATTGTTTGGCTGGTTTTGATCTCCACGGCGGTTGGCTTTTTCCTTGATTTCCGGTGTTTCCGGCGTTTCCGTTTTGCGGGTTGCCGGCCCGGCGGTCTAAGACATCATTCTGCCACATCTGCTGCATTCTGTCTAAAAATCTCCTGCCTGCGGCCGTGGTCTGCTAGGATGTCCCTCGTGAACGCTCCGCCCGCCATCCGTCCCGGCATCGAGGCCATTCCTGCCGAATGGCTCGCGGGCCAGCGGGTGGGCCTCGTGGCTCATCCTGCCAGCTTGACCTCCGCGGGCCGCCATTCCGCGACCTGCCTGCGGGATTCGGGCGTCCAACTCGTCGCTCTCTTCGGCCCGGAACACGGCTTCTTCGGCCGCGGCGGCGCCGGCGAACAGATCGCAGATGTCTCCCATGCGGATTGGCACCTGCCCATCTTCTCGCTCTACGGGGCCACCCGTGCCCCCACGCCCGCCATGCTCGATCGCCTGGACGTCGTCATCTTCGATCTGCAGACCATCGCCTGCCGCGCCTATACCTATGGATCCACCTTGCGTCTCCTGATGGAAGCCTGCGCCGCCCATGGCAAAACCCTCGTCGTGGCAGATCGCCCCGATCCTCTCATGCTCACTCCGCCCGATGGCCCCATGCTGGAGCCCGCCTGCGCCTCGTTTGTCGGCCTCGTTCCCGCCCCCTTCTGCTACGGCATGACCGCTGCCGAAACCGCCATCCATATGCGCCATGCGTTGTCCCTCGATGCGCTTGATCTGCGCGTGGCGCCTTGCCCCGGCCTTTCGCGACGCCTTGATCTGCGGAGCATATTCCCGTCCTGGACCGCGCCCTCCCCGGCCATCCTCGCGCTTGAAAACGCCCTCTGCTTCCCGCTCGCGGTTCTGTTCGAAGCCCTGCCCCTGATCGACCACGCCCGGGGCACGCCGCTGGCCTTCCGGCGCATCGGCTCGGTCCACGCCGACCTGTCGCAACTCGACCTGCCGCCGTTCCCCGGCCTGCATGTCAGCCCCTGCGAGTATCCTGATCGCCACGGCGCCATTCTCCGGGGCCTCGCCTTCGAGGTGAGAGATCCGTCGGCCTTCCGCCCCGCCGCCGCCGCCTGGGCGTTGATCGCTGCCTTGGAACGGCACCTCGGCCCGGCCTTGTGGAAATTCCCCGGCACCCGGCCCGGTTTCTACACCCAGCTCTGGGGCACGTCTCGCCCCGCGCCCCCCTGGCCCGCTGGACCGCTGCGCCCGTCCCTGTATTAGAGCCGGTTCGGGCCGGCCCCCCCCACCGGATTACGCCGGGGTCGAGGCCGGCAGCGATGTCTTCGGCACGTCCGAAAACCGCACCGACACAACCTTGGAAATACCGCGCTTTTCCATCGTAATGCCGTACAACGTGTCTGCCGCACTGATCGTCTGCCGGTTGTGGGTAATGACGATGAACTGGGTCTGGGTCAAGAAGCCCTTCAGCATCTGGAGGTAACGGGCGATGTTGCTGTCGTCGAGCGCCGCATCGAGTTCGTCCGTCAGGCAGAAGGGGCTGGGTTTAACCTTGAACAGCGCGAACAGCAGCGCCACGGCCGTCAGCGTTCGCTCGCCGCCGGAAAGCAGCGAGACACCCTGCATCTTCTTGCCCGGCGGGCTCGCGATGATTTCGATGCCCGACTCCAGCACGTTCTCCTCGTCCACCAGCACCAGTTTGGCGCTGCCCCCGCCAAAAAGCTGCTTGAACAGATCTTTGAAGTATTCGTTCACCTGATTGAACGTTTCCGTGAACAGCGCCGTGGTTGTGTCGTTGATCTTGCGGATCAGGTCCAGCAGCTGCTGCTTGGCATTGACCAGGTCGTCGTTCTGCTGGTTGAGGAACGCAAAGCGCTCCTCCAGCTCCTGGTGTTCCTCGATCGCCACCAGGTTGACCGGCCCCATGCTCTGGATCTTGGTGCGCAGTTCGGCCACCATGGTTTCCAGCGCCTCCCGGTCGGGAGTTGCCGCATCGGCCTCCCATGAGGGTTCCGAGGCCGCCAGCACCTCTGTCGGCTGCAAATTGTAGTCGGCGCTCATGCGCTCCATCAAATTCTGACGGTGGAGCCGCTGGCGGGCCAACTGGATGTCCACCCCGTTGCGCTCCTCGCGCGTGGCATCCAGCGCGGCCCGGCTGGCGTGGAGCGCCGCATCGCCCTGGGCCAGCTCCGTGCTGCGCCGTTCCCGCAGGGACCGGGCCTCCTTGAGCTCGCTCTGGCGGTCCGCCAGCTCCTGCTCCAGCGGGTCGATCCGCGCTTCCGCCTCGCGGATCGCCTGTTCCAGGGCCGCGATGCGGTCCCGGTACGAATCCATGCCGGCGCCGCGTTCCCGGATCAGGGCTTCCAGCTCGCGGATCCGCGCCTCCAGGGGTTCGCCGCGGGCCCGCAGGCCGTCCACCTGCTGCTTGTAGCCCGCCAACGCCACCCGGCATTCCGTCACCTCTTCCAGCAGCACATTGCGGCGCGCCTCCAGTTGATGCACCTGTTCGGCCAAGGTGGTGTTCTGTGCGCGCACCTCGGCCTGCCGGTTGCGCAAGGACTCCAGTTCACTCGCCATCTCCGTCCGGCGCTGGGTGCCCGCGCCGGTTTTGTCCACCAGCGCCTGCAGTTCCCAAGCGATGGTTTCCGCGCGCTCGCGGGCCAGCCGGGTTTCCTGCTCCACCATGCGGATTTCCCCCTCGGCCAGGGCCAGTTCCCGGCGCTGCTCATCGAGCCGGGCCTGGGCATCCTCCAGGGCCTTGCCCCGGGCCACTTCATCCGTGCGAAGCATTTCCAAATGGGCATCCTGCTCGGCCGTTTCCCGGTGCAGGCGCGCGAGGTCTTCCTGCCATTCGGCCAATTGGTGCTCGCGGGCCAGCGGATTGCCCTCTTGTTCACCGGGCGCCCAGAACTCCACGCTGCCATCGCCCCGCACCACCAGGCCGTCGCGGGTCGCGTAGGTCAACCCCGGCGGGATTTCCGCCGGCACGTCGGCAGCCGTGTCCACGACACGCGTGGCGCCGAGCAATTGTCCCAACAGAGGGGCCAGCGCGGCCGGGGCCTTGACCCGGTCCAGCAAGGGCTCACCCGGCCCCTCCGGCAGGGAGGGTTTGGGGCCGCCGGCCGCGGACAGCAGGCGCACCGAACCGCCTTGCGCCGCCTGCAGGCATTGGGCGATCTCCCGTGCGCGCCGGGCATCCTTGACCAGAATGGCATCCAGCCAGGAGCGCAACACTGCTTCCAGCACGCCCTGATGGGCCTTGTCGGTGCGCACTTTTTCGGCCAGGGAGCCCAAAATATCCCGGGCATCCACGCCGGGCACCGGGGCTTCTTCCAGAAGTTTCTTGGCGCCGGCCGGAAATCCCCGCGCCTCGGCGCGGCTGCGGGTCAGCAGATTCACCTGGGCTTCGCGGGCCGCCAGCGCGGAATGCCGCTCGGCCTGCTCGCGTTGCAGGATGGTCTTGCGTCCGGCGCAATCGACCTGGGCCTGGCGCAGTTCTTCCAGTTCTCGCTGGGCGCCCTCGACGCCGGTCTGTTTTTCGAGCCGCCGGGCGGCCATGAGGCCCAGGCGTTCCTCGTACGATTCCACCGCGCGCTGGGCCTCGGCCTGTTCCGCCGCGAACCGCTCCCGGCGGATCAGGTCCGTCCGTTCCCGGGCATCGATTTCATTCCAGTCGTTTTGGATGCGGACTAGCCGCGCCTCGATGTCGAGGGCTTCTGTCCGCAAGTCCTCGAGCCGCTGGCGTCCGGTGGTGGTTTCGCGGTCATGGGCCGCCAGGGTGGCCTGGCGCTCGTCCAGTTCCCGGCGCGCCGATTCATGCGCAGCCGTCGCGGCGATCAAATCCTTTTTGAGGGCGTCCAGCTCCGCCGCATGGCCCGCGAGGCTGCCGCGTGCGCTTTCCGCATCGCGCGAATCCCGCTGGGAGAGTGTGGCCAGCTCTTCCGCCCGCTCCCGGTTCACCCGGATGAGTTCCTTCGTGCGTTCCAGCGCCCCGGATGCCTCGGCCGCAGCATCCATGGCCGCCGCAATCCGGCCTTCCAGGTCCGCCAATTCCCGGCGCAGCATATTGGCGCCGGATTCGGCGTCCGCCACCTCCGTGCGCAACTGCTCTTCCCGGGCCGCGTAGGTTTTCAGATCGGCTTCCAGCGCGGCGAGCGAGGCATCCAATTCCTGCAGACGGCCCTTGGCCAGCCAGACATCGCAGGCGCGCAACTGTTCCTGCAGCGTCTTGTAGCGCCGGGCCTTGCCCACCTGCCGTTGCAGCGAGATGATCTGCCGCTTGACCTCCTTGATGATGTCCCCCAGGCGCAGCAGGTTCGCCTCCGTATGCTCCAGCTTGCGCAGGGCCTCCTTTTTGTCGGCTTTGTACTTGCTGATCCCGCTGGCTTCTTCGAACACTTCCCGGCGGTCGTCGGGCCGGGAACTGAGGATCTGATCGATCCGGCCCTGTTCCATCACGCTGTAGGAATTGGTGCCCAGCCCCGTATCCATGAACAGCCGCTGGATATCCTTGAGGCGACAGGCGGCCTTGTTGATGAAGTACTGTCCCTCGCCGGACCGGAAGACGCGGCGCGTCACCGTCACCTCGTTGTATTCCATCCCCAGCACGGACTCGCAGTCCGCCAGGGTCAGGCTGACCTCGGCCATCGCCTGCGCCTTGGCCTGATCCGTGCCGTTGAAAATCACATCGATCATGGCCCCGCCGCGCAGGGCTTTCGGGCTTTGCTCGCCCAGCACCCAGCGGATCGCGTCCGACACGTTGCTTTTGCCGCAGCCATTCGGGCCCACGATCGCCATCAATCCGGGTTCAAACACCAGCTTTGTCCGTTCGGCAAAGCTTTTGAACCCGACCATCTCGAGTGCTTTCAGATACACAATCGCTCCTCGCGCGGACCGGGCGCTCCCCGGCCGCACACATGGCTGGATATGTACTCAAAAAATCGCGCCCAAATCAACCCCGCATCCTGCCTCCGGGCCGCCGGGGGCGCTTCCCTGTTTCATGGACAACGATCGGCCAAATTTGCAGTGCGGCGGGAAGCGAGGCCCGGCGAGCGCCACGCCGCCAGGCATCTTGTCTCCGCACGCCTCAATAGCCAACCAGGTTCACGGGCTGCGCCACCCGATCCAGTTGCCGGCCCGCCAGGTCCGAAAAACCCGAATTTCGCCCTCCCGAATCCTCTCTTTCCCGCTTCATCAAAACTGGATATATCCGCTCCGCCCGCATTCACCGGAATTCATTTCCTGTTGGGTTCCCTTCGGATTTAGCAGAACACTTATTCATTCGGAACCGGCGTCTAATCAAAAAAAAACGATGTATCTATTGACAGGAATTAACCTTGCACTTTAAGGTGAAGTCGATTAAAAGAGGTTTATCATGGCACGAGTACTGATCATCGATGATGACATTGCTGTTCGTCAATACCTCGCCACGCTGGTTCGCCGTCTGAATCACGAACCGGTCCAAGCCGCCACCTGCGCCGAAGGCCTCGCGGCCATGGCGGACCCCTCCATTCAGATTATCATCTCCGATATCTACCTGCCCGACAGTTTCGGACTCGATAACTGGATCGACCGGCTCAAGGCGAAAACCCAGGATCGCCCCTTGATTCTCATCACCGGCGAACCATCGGAAGAACTCGCCGCCAAGATGCAAGGCAAAGGCATCATGGCGTTCCTGGCCAAGCCCTTTGAACTGGCCTTCATCAAAGGCCTGCTGGCCCAGGCCACGCAAGCAATTCAGGACCCGCTCCTGCACGCCCAGCCTTGAGGCTTCCCCCCCGCGCCCGCCCCGCAGGGCGCTTTTTTCTTTCCGGCTCCCCCCGGCGCCCTGCTATGCTGTCCGCATGAATTTCCCGGTCCGCTCCTCCGGAATGCCCCCCCCGCCCCCCGTCCGTCCGGCGCGCACCCATACAAACACACCCCGAAAATTTTTTCCATTGTGTGGAAAAAACGCAAAATATTTTTCCATTGTGTGGAAAAAAACGCCGATTTTTTCCACGGTGTGGAAAAATCCCTCCCGATGCTGCACCTGATTCCAGCGCCGGCCGCACTGGTTCTCCGGGCCGGTTCGCATGTCCCGCCCGCCGCGCCGGCCGTCCGCATCCCGGACCCGCTCGATCCGCGCGTGGCCAAGGCCCTGCATGAACTGTTTCCGGGCATGCACCGCATCGCCTGCCGCCAGCGCCAGCCCGATCTGCGCCTGGTCGTCAAGCCCGGCCCGGCCGAATCCTATGCCCTCGAGATCGCCCCCGACGCCATCCTTCTCGCCGCGCCCGATGCCCCCGGCTTCTTCTACGGACTCCAAACCCTCCGGCACATCCGCGCCCAAACCGGACGCGCCCTCCCCTGCCTGCGCATCACCGATGCCCCCGTTTTTGCGTCGCGCGGCTTCTATCTCGACATCAGCCGCGGCCGCATTCCGCGCCTCGAGCAGCTGCGCCGCCGCATTCGCCTGCTTGCCGCCCTCAAGATCAACCAGCTCCAGCTCTATTTCGAGCACCCCTTCCGATTCCGCTTCGATCCCGACATCGCCGGCAACGGCGACGCCTATGACGCGGACGACCTCCGCGCCCTCGACGCCTGCTGCCGCGAGCATTTCATCGAACTCGTGCCCTCCTTCACCTGCTTTGGCCACCTCGGCCGCCTGCTCTCCCTGCCGCCGTACCGCGACCTGGCCGAAGTCGAATTCCCGGCCCCCTCCTGGGAGGCCGCCACCTGGCGCCAGCGCCTGCACGGCGCCACCCTCAACTCCCGCGACCCGCGCGCGCAGGACATCCTGCGCCGCATCCTGGGCGAATTCCTGCCCTGTTTTTCTTCGGCCCGATTCAACCTCTGCGGCGACGAAACCTATGACCTCGGCAAACGCAACCCCGCCGCCACCCCCGCCGACCGCGCCCGGCAGTACACGGACCATATCCGCTTCCTCCACCAAGAGGCCGCCCGCCACGGCAAGTCGCTGATGCTCTGGGGCGACATGCTCCTGCACCACCCCGCCGCCATTTCCGATCTGCCCCCCGGCTGCGAAATCCTCGACTGGGCCTATTATCCCTCGAACAACTTCGAGAAGTGCGGCGAATTCATCTCGCGCGGCCTGCCCACCACCGTTTGCCCCTCGGTCCGCGGCTTCGGCCGCCTCTTCCCCGCCGTCGAGGAAGCCCGCACCGTCATCGCCGCCTATGCCCGCACCGGCAAGAAAAACGGCGCCCGCGGCCTGCTGAACACCGATTGGGGCGACTACGGCCATTTCAACATGCCCCCCGGCGCCCTCCACGGCCTCGCCCTCGGCGCCCAACTGGCGTGGAATCCGGCGAATGACGCCGGCCCCGGTTTTGACCGCGCTTTTTCCAAAATCATTTTCGGCGCGGACGAGTCCGACCCCGCCGAATTGTTCTCGCGGGCCGGATCCGTCCCTGAAACCGCCGCCGCGTGGCCCTTCGCGCCGTTGAAAAACATCCCGGCCCCGACCGATCCCGCCCCGCTGCGCGAGCTTGCGGACCAAGCCCCGGCCTGGGCCGACGGTTTTTCCAAACTGATGCCCACCGAGTGGGCCGATGAAACCGATCACGCGCAGCTCGCGCTCGCCTGCCGGTTTCTTCAATTCGGCGCCCTCGTCGCCTCCGGCGCGCCTGCTTCGCAAACGCGCCCGCTGCTCGACGAACTCGAAAAAGCCTATACCCCCCTCTGGTTCGCCGAAAGCCTCCCCCGCGGCCTGCTCGACATCCACGCCCGCGGATTCGAGCCGATGAGAAATACCGATAAAGCCAAACCATGAAGCCCTTTTTTCTGTTGGTCTCCACCCTCGCCATGGTCTGGGCGTCCTGCGCCTGGGGAGCCCCTGTCCGTGTGTCGTTTCTCGACACCGATCCCGCGCGCGAAGACACCCTCCGCGCCTTCGCCGAGGCCGGATGCGATTCCGCAAACCTGGATGCCCTCCGAGATGCGATTGTTCACTACTACCGGGAGCCGCCGGCCTGCGACACCTCTTTGTTCCCACCGGCCGACAACGGTTTTTATGAATTCGCCTCCATCGGCGATTTCCTCTCCGCCCTCGGTACCAACCAGCTATCCTATCTCGACCATCCCTTTGAGCTGAATTGTTTCGACACGGCCTTGCTCCTGGCCGCGCAGGGCATGAGCCTTTCGGCAGACCTGAACGCGCCCAACGGCCCTTACCTCGCCGTTCAGGTCACCACCAACTTCAGCGAATGGCTCATGCCCGTTGCCTCGCTGGCTGACGTCTACTCCACTGCCCATCCGGCCTGGTACGGGCAGTTCATGGAAAACCGGTTTGGCCTGTCGTTCACCGAAAAACACCGATCGCTTGTGGCGGCCCTCTACCAGTACCAGGCGCTGCCCTTGGACACATCGCGGAACACGGTTGCCGCCGAAACGCAAGCCGCCCTGCGCCGCCATTGGAAACGCTGCGGCATCCGGTTTCCCACCCATGTTTCGCTCGTCATGCTCCACCGCGCGAGCCCCCGCTACCATCTGGTCGTGACCGATCACATGGGGGTGCTGCTCAAGCGGGAGACGGGCGGCCTTTACCTTGAAAAGACAGGCGGCCGCGGCCCCTTCCTCCGGATCGATGTCAAAAATCCCGCCGACATCGCCGCCTACTTGTCCACCGTCACCTGGCCGGACTACCCGTTCAATTACATGTCGGCCAACGACGATCTTATCCTCGACGTGCCGCTGCGGCCGGCCGGGACCCCCGCGGCCTGCTCGACATCCATACCCGCGGCTTCGAGCCGATGAGAATTCTTCTTGCCGGGTGAGCCAACCGAACGGCCGCGATTCAGCTTTCCAAGGCTTCCGCGACCTGTTGACCTGCGGACTTGATGGGGCCCTCGCCGGCCAGGGCGCGGGCGATTTCCTGGAGACCCTCCAGTTGCGCCGCGCGCTCCGGCGTATCCGCCAGCAGGGCCTGCAGCGCATCCGCCATCGCCACGGGCCGGGCCCGGTGCTGAATGAATTCGGGACAGAGAGTGCGGTTCGCCACCAGGTTGACCATTCCGATCCACTGCACCTGGATCAGGAGCCGTCCGATCCCATACGTGATCCAGGTGGTGCGATAGACCACGATCTGCGGACATCCCAGGAGAGCCGTTTCCAGCGTGGCGGTCCCGGAACAGACCATCGCGGCCCGCGCCTGCCGCACCACGTCGTGCATGCGGCCCGTCACCAGCCCGATGGCGGCCTGTTCCTCCGCCGGGCGCGCCGCCAACTGGGCCTCGATCCGTTTGCGGATCTCTTCGCTGGCGGCCGGGATCATAAACACCGTGGCGGGCGCGCGGCGGCGCAGCTCGCGAGCCGTGTCCAGCATCACCGGCAGAATACGTGCGATCTCCTGCGGCCGGCTGCCGGGCAACAGGGCCACCCGCGGCCCACCCGCGGGCCAGGGCAGCGCGGGCAACGACGTCGCCAGCGTGCGCCGGACCGATTCCACCAGCGGATGCCCCACAAACACGGTCCGCAAGCCGGTGCCCTTGAAGACGTCGACTTCGAACGGGAAAATCACCATCAGCAGATCCAGGATTTTCGCCATGCGGGGAATCCGGCCCCGGTGCCAGGCCCACACCATCGGACAGATGTAGTAGAATACGGGAATGCCCAGCGCGTGGGCCCGGGCCGCCAGGCGCAGGTTGAAGCCGGGATAATCGACGAGCAGCAGGGCGTCGGGCTTCTCCAGCCGCAGCAGCGCCTCCATGCGCTTGAACACGCGGCGGAAGAACGGATAGCGGGCCACCACTTCCCCAAATCCCATCACCGCCATTTCGCGCGCATCCACGACCGTTTGCACCCCCGCCGCGCGCAGCTCGTCGCCGCCGATGCCGAACACGTCCACGTCGGACCGCCGCTCGCGCAAATCCCGCAGCAGCCGCGCGGCGTGCTGGTCGCCGGACATTTCGCCGGCGACAATCATGATTTTTTTGCGTGCTGCGGACATGGCGGTCTCCGGCGGCGGGGCTTCAGCCTGACTCCTCCCGGGGAGTGTCAAAGGCGAGAAATGCAAGCCCCAGCCGATCGGCGGCCGCCGCCAATTTCTCCCGTTCCAGTAGAATCGTCCGCCCGGCTTCCACCGCCAGGCAGGATATCCGGGCCTTTTTCAGCACCCGGAAGGTCTGCGGGCCAATGACCGGTATGTCGAAGCGCATGTCGTGACCGCGCTTGGCCACCTTGACCACCACTGCCCCCGCCCCCCCCAGCCGGCCCGCGCGCCGGATCGTTTCATCCGTGCCTTCAAAACCTTCCACCGCCAAAACCGTTCCGTTCTTGATCACCACAGTCTGGCCGATGTCCAGGCCGCTGGTCACTTTCGCCACCTGCGCCCCGAGCTGGATATCCGCCGCTTCCCTCGGCGTCGGTACGCGGCTGGCCAACGGACCCGCCGCCGCCATTTCGGTTTCCATGAACGCGCAGGCCGGCAAAAAGTCCACCCCCACCCCCTTGAGTTCCTCCGCCAGGGCGCCAAACAGTGTATGGGCATTCTTGGTCGGCAGACTGTTGAGAATCGCCAGCGCGCGGGCATCCGGCCGCAAATGGAAAAGGACCGTCGGCCGGATGCGTCCGGCCATCACCATCTGGCGCACGTCGGCATTCCGGATCGCCTCTTTCAGCACCTCCACCTGGCCCATGCGCAGCCAAATGGTTTCATCGGCGTATTTCTGGATGACCCGTTCCGTATGCCCTTTGAAGGCAAACGCCACCACGCGGCGGACACCCTGGGCGCGGGCCGAGCGGGCCAGTTGCCAGGGATAGGAGCCGCCTCCGGCGATCAGCCCCAAGGCGGCGGGAATTTCCACGGGCGACAACGAACTCATGACCGGCATCATAGCGCGGCCCGCCATCGCGTCCAGCCTCTCTTTCCCATCGAATTCCGGACGCCGGCAGCGCGGGGTTCCTGCCTTTCAGGCCGAATGCTGGCCGCCGGGCAGGGATGGCCGGCCAGGCCGGCCACGTTTTGACAGAATATTCATTCCGCCCGCACCCGCGGCAAGAAACACCACTCCCGCTCCGAGTTCGATCCCCAACACGCGGAGATTGCGCCCGCTGCCCGCCAGTTCCCCCAGCGTGGCTTTGTCCCAGGCGGGCAGCAGCGCGACCGGCGCCCGCACCGGCGTGGTCGATACCGGCGCCCACAGTGGAATTCCGTAGGGCGCGGACCGGTCCTGGGTCACCAGATCAATGGCCAAATGGCTGCCGATCACGATCAGCAGAAACAGCAGTGCCCGCCGGCCGAACTGCACCGGCCGGAAGGCCCGGCCCACCAGCCAAATCCCCACCGCCACCAGCAACACCCAGGCCACGCTGTGCGTGGCTTGCTGATGCGTCGTGTTCAGACTGCCGCGCCATAAACCCGGTAGATAGTCGATATCGGGCAGGCAGGCGAGCACGGCGGCGGCGGCCAGGGTCTTGCTCGTGCGGCGCAGAAAGGAAGCCAGCGGGTGTCCGGCCCCGCCCGCCATGACGGCCGCCAATCCGGCCCCCACCAATCCGTGGAACACCGGCGAGGCCATGCAACGCCAAGGGCGGCTAACGGCCCAGGGCGCGGCGCACCGCGAAGACCAGGTCCTGGCCGCGCAGGTCGCGGGCGATCACCATGCCGTTGGAATCCAGCAGGTAATTCGTGGTTTCCCCGAAAATGCCCAGTGCCCGGGTCAAATCCGGTGCACCCGCCACGACCGACCACGGCAGGCCCAGGGCATCCAGCCCGGTGGCATTCGGTTCGAGGCAAATACTGACGATTTCCAGCCCGGCGTCGCTGTAGCGCCTCCAGAGTTCCGTCGTCGCCGGCAGGCTCTCCTCCCAGATTTTCCAGCCCCGCGCAAAGAAATCCACCAGCACTACCCGCCCGCGCAGGCTGGACAGCGCAAAGGTGCGGCCGCGGATGTCCGTCAGCGTCGCCTCCGGGAACGAAACGCCCGGGGCGCTTTTCGCGCGAACCAGGGCTTTTTCCATGATGGTCAACGGAAGCGAATCCCCTTCCGTCGCGTTGGGCCGCGCCATCACCAGCGGATCCCCGGGGCCGGTCAGGCCGGACCAGGCATACGGCTTGGGGTCGTAATACCGGCTGGCCTTGTAGGCGGCAATCACATCGGCAACCGCCGCGGGGTTGCCGGCTTCCGCCTGCACCTCAGCCTCTTTGACAAACAACTTGGAGGCATCCACGCCTTCCATCCCGGCCACCTTCTGGCGGGCCGCAGCCAGGGCCTCCAGGGCTTCGCCGTGGCGCCGGCGCATGTCGCTCAACACCATGGCCCGGATCACTGCGGCCTTGACGATCGCATCACCGTCGTTGCGCGCGGCCGCGTCCGACACCAGCTCCTGCACGGACTGATCGATCTCGGCCCACTCCTTTTCGGAATAATAGCCATGACCCATGCTTTGCAGCTTGCTCAGCACCGCGTTGTGCTTCGCATCGAAGGCCGCTGCATCCTGCCCGAACGCCCCCGCCACCGCCGCCAGCAACACCATACTCGTCAAACCTGCAAGAATTCCACGCATTTTCCATTCCTCCAGAATTGCCCTCTTATTGTGCCCGCTCGCGCCCAAAAGACAATATCTTTTCGGCGGCGAATCGGCCAAACGGTTATTTCAGGTCTTCGGCGATCGTGCTGAACTGCTCCAGGGCGGCTTCGAGGTCTTCCGCGATCTCCTGCGCGATGACTTCGGGCGCGGGCAAGTTGGCGGATTCCTCCAGGGCGTCGTCCTTCAGCCAGAAGATGTCCAGGTTCACTTTGTCGCGCTTGGTCAGCTCGTCGTAGCCGAACGCCTTGAACCGCTCGGTTTCCTTGCGTTCGTGGCGGTTCTTCGGGCGGTAGCACTTCACGAAGTCGTCCAGATCGCTCCGCTTCAGGGTGTTTTCCTTGAGCGTGAAGTGCTGGTTCGTGCGCAGGTCGTAGATCCACAGCTTCTGCGTCCACGGCTTTTCCTGCGCCGGCTTGCGGTCGAAAAACAGGACGTTGGCCTTCACGCCCTGCGCATAGAAGATGCCCGTCGGCAGGCGCAACAAGGTGTGCACGTCCGCCTGCTTGAGCAGTTCGCGACGGATCGTCTCGCCCGCCCCGCCCTCGAACAGCACGTTGTCCGGCAGCACCACCGCCGCCCGCCCGTGCTGCTTCAGGATCGTGAAGATGTGCTGCAAGAAATTGAGCTGCTTGTTGCTGGTGCTCGCCCAGAAATCGTCGCGGTTGATGACCAGCGACTCCTTGGACGACTCGCCCGCCTCGTTCACGATCGTCACGCTGCTCTTCTTGCCGAACGGCGGATTCGCCAGCACCACCTCGTATTCGCCGTGCTTGCCCGCCAGCGCGTCCTTCGTCGTCACCGGCAGGTCTTCCTCGGACTCCCCGCCGATGCCGTGCAGCAGCAGGTTCATCGCGCACAGGCGCGTCACGCTGTCCACCAGCTCGATGCCGTAGAATGTGCCGGCTTTGAGCTGCTTCTTCTGCGCCCGGTCCAGTTTGTGGTGCTTGGCCAGGTAGTCATGCGCCGCCAGCAGAAACCCGCCCGTGCCGCACGCCGGGTCGCAGATCGTCTCGCCCGGCTGCGGGGCCACCACTTCCACCATCGCAGCGATGAGCACGCGCGGGGTGAAGTACTGCCCCGCACCGCCCTTCACGTCTTCGGCGTTCTTTTGCAGCAGGCCCTCGTAGGCGTCGCCCTTCACGTCGGCCGACAGGCTCGACCACTGCTCCTTGTCGATCAGGTCCACAATCAGCCGCCGCAGCTTGGCCGGGTCCTGGATCTTGTTCTGCGCCTTCCGGAAAATCAGCCCCAGCATTCCCGGCTTCTTGCCCAGCGTGTCCAGCACGTGCCGGTAATGCGCCTCCAGTTCGTCGCCGTCCTTGGCCAAAAGGCTCGGCCAGTCGTAGCCCTTGGGCATGGACGACGGCTTCTTGTGCAACTGCGCCTGCTCCTCCGCCATCTTCAGGAACAGCAGGAACGTCAACTGCTCGACGTAATCCCCGTACGACAGCCCGTCATCCCGCAGGACGTTGCAGTAGTTCCAGAGCTTTTGGACGAGTTGCTGGGGGGCAGTCATGGTTTGGTCTTTCCTGCTTTTGGCTCGTTCCGCCGCTGCTGGCGCACGCGGTAGAGCCGTTCCGTAAATCCACCTTCGGCCTCGAACTGCCGCGCCAACGTCTCGATTTGACGCGAAAGCAGCGCGCACGCCACCCCGATCAGCACCAGCGCCGCATTCGCCGATATCTCGGCATTCATGGACGTCATGGACTTCGTGGACTTTCCCGGACGATTCTGCCCATTGGGTCCATCGCCCCCCTCCCGTCCCTCCTGTCCATAGTCTTTTCTCACCCGCACCACCCAGGCCGCCACCTCGTCGGCGCTTTGGCACCGGGCCGCCACCAGGCTTTTCGCCCGCGGATCGGTCTCGCTCCAGCGCGCCAGCCCTCGCTGCCGCAGGAAATCCTCGTAGTCCAGCTTCAACTCTTCCAGGCTTGCCCGCGCCACGTTCGTCAGCTTCAGCTCCGTCTTCTTCGAGGTGCCCGAGGCCTGCGAGCCCTCCGCGATGTTCTGCACCCCCGACCGCGCCGCCTGTACCATCTGGTCCCGCGTCCGGCTGAACCGGTCCACGTACCGCTCCACGAACCGCACCGTCACGTCGTACGCCAACTGCGCCACCTGGAAGCTCTTCAGCTTCCGGTAGCCGCCATGCAACGGTATGAGCGGTTCCTTGTCCATCACGCCCCCGTCCTCTTCCGGAACAGCAGGAACGTCAATGGCTCGGCGTGACCGCCGCACGACAGCCCGTCATCCCGCAGGATGTTGCAGTAGTTCCAGAGCTTTTGGACGAGTTGCTGGGGAGCGGTCATGGCAACACTTCCGATTTCTGCCGGGGCGTTGCCCGCGGCGACAGGAAGGAGAGAATCAACTGGCGCTGCGCCTCGTATCCCTTGGGAGTCGCCGCAATCAGCCCCATCTTGACCAAGGTGTTGACGTCGCGCGACAAGGTCTTGCCGGTCTTGACGGCATAGGCCTTGGCCAGGCGCGGAGAAATTTCCGACAGTTTCGCCATGGGAACCGGCTCCGGCATCTGCGACAGGTCCAGCACCAAGTGGCGTTGGCGCTGCTGGCTGGGATGGGACTTGTCGCGAAAATGCTCGTGCACGAAGTTCCGCCAGGCGACGTCCCATTGCTGGTTCCAAATCGTGTCCAGCTGGCCTTGCAACCCATCCCAAAACCCCTGGATGGCATAGGCCACGAAGGCTATTACCTTGCCACCCGATTTGCTGGCCTGGTCCAGTTGGCGATAGTATTCGGTACGGGTCTGGTTGTAGTGGTTGCTCAGCAGATGCGCCGCCGGTGCGGGCACACCGGAGCGGATGAGGATTTCGAACTCCACCAGCCGCGCCGTGCGCCCGTTGCCGTCACCGAACGGATGGATCCAAGCGATGTATAGATGGGCGAGAATGGCTTTCAGGACGGCAAAGGCAACCTCCATGCCCTTTTGCGGCTGGAAGTCCGGTCCGTTCAGCCATTCGCACAGGCGACCGAGCAAATATTCGCAATCCTCCGCAGGGGCGCCCCGGTATTTCCCCACCAGGACAGAATGCGTACGGACCTGCCCCGCCAAAACGCCTTCTTCCAATTTCAAGTTCGTCAACACTTCGCCGTTGTGTTGCCGGACCACGTCGGCCGACAACGGCACGTCGCGCCCCGCCGCCATGTCGCCCAGAATGCGATTGCACGCGGTCAGGACATTATCGATTTCTTGCTTCTGGTATTCCAGCGAAGGCGGCACCTCCAGTTTGCCGTCCAAATGCTTGCGGACTTGCTCTTCGGTGAGCGTGTTGCCTTCTATTGCCGTCGTGGCGGCAATGCCCTTTGCCAAAAACAGCTTGTAGAGATCCTCTGCCGTCGAAGGCCGCAACGGCACCCGGGTGATGTGCTCGCATTTCGACTGGCACTCCCCCAGCGCAATCCAGGTCAGAGGGGAGAGCTCATGCAAATCCGCCTGAAAGCGTATCCACGGATGTGTCCGCTCATATGTCCTCATAGATGTCCTCCGCATCTCATTTGCTCATAATATATAGCAGAGGATATGTCTTTTGCAATGTCCAAATTATATGGCTTCCATATCGTCGTGTCGGACAAGGAGAAAGGCTTACGCCAACTCCCCCGCAAACGCCTTCTGCAAAATGGACTGGCGGAGACGGGCGGCGCGCTGGAGATTGGCCGCCACCGTCGCCTCCAGCTCCTCCACCACGCTCAAGCGCCGCTCCACTTCCGCCACGATGCGCGTCTGCTCGGCGAGCGAGGGGACCGGAACTGGCATTTGTTTGATATCCTCCAAGCTGAAGTTCGCTCGAGCAACATCAACCTTTTGGGAGTGGATCAAGGCTTGAGTGGCGGAGGAAAGAAGATAGACCATCAAAAACTCGGGCAACATTGTTTCCTGTTTACATCGGATTACAGCCACTGCTTGATTCACATTGCCGCCCTGAATCTCGCTTGTCGCGACGGCGGCCCTTCCAATAGATGCGCCGACAATGTTCAACAAAACATCGCGGGCCTTCAAAACGGATTTCTTTTCCTTATGGTTGAAACCGACTGGCAAGTGAGCCACATCGGAGAGGTCAAGTTTTCCCCATCCAATATTTTGGCTGCGCACAAACAGAATGCCGTCTTCACAGTAATCAAAGCCCTGCCAGTTTGGCGATGAACCTTTCGTCACTATTGAAGTCACGTCTCGCACTGTCCTAACGGGCCACGCCTTGCCTGGCACGAGCTGGCCTTCGCAGGCGGCCTTGAGGACGGCGGCGCGGTAGCGCTTGAGGTTGGCCTGCACCCGTTTCAACGCCCCCACCCCCTCCTCCAACCGCGAAAACTGCTTCTCGATCTCCCCCACGATCCGGCGCTGGTTGGGAAGAGGGGGAAGATCAAAAGGCACATCTAGTAATTGTTTCTTTGTGACGCCCGCAATCGTGGTGCCACGACTGATGTGCTTGAAAATCTGGACCCGCAGTTTCAGTTGATGGGCAACAAATTTTGAATCACATATTCTGGGATCAACAATCAAGGCTTGGCAATCTTGGCTAAAACAAAGTTTTGTTTCAGCAATCCCAACTTTTCCAAGTCCAACTCGAGTGGCCACAATCACAGACCCGGCAGGCACAAGATTTGTCGCTGATGCAGCAATTGCCTCTTTAGAAATTGATTTTCGCGGAGTGACCGCCAAGTCATTGTCTAAATCTGCGCTTGTTGCCCAAGGTATTGAACCATTCCAATACGCCGGCTTTTTTGTCGTTGGCGTTCCACCACCGAGAACCTGAAAAACATCGCCAACCCTTTTCGATAATTGTGCCGCGCTCATGCCGACAGCACCGTATTCAGCTCATCGAGCAGCTTGGGCAGTTGGTCGCCGAAGAGCTGGTGGGCTTTGCCGAGGCCGCCCTGCTGGTTGAAGGGCGAGAGTTCCAGATCGTCGGTCTCGATGCTGAGGCTGGTGGCGACGTGGTCGCGGATGAGCTTGAGCCAGGCGAGTTGTTCGTGCGTGAAGGTGATGCCCGCCTTGGCCTTGTCCGTAAGCCATTCGTTGAACCGCTCGTGGACGGATTCCGCGAAGGGCCTGAGCACGGGCTGCTGTTCGAGCGAGAACCGCACCAGCGAAACCAGATCGGCGAAGCGTCCCGGCTGCGAGCGGCCTTTGACCTTGCCGGGCGCAGCGACGGCGCAGGCATCCCACAGCCGGTCTTCGGTCCAGGCGGCGTGGTTTTCGCGCAGTTTCTTTTCCAGTTCCTTCAGCATCGGCTCGGTGAGGCGCTGCTTGTACGGGCGGCTGTAGAGGATTTGCAGGGCGTCGATCTCGGCCTTGTGCTGCTCGATGTAGGCGCGGAAGGAACTCAGGAGGCTCTGGGCCTTCTCCTTCGCGGCGGAATCAAAGCCTTGGTAGGTGGTTTGGTCGATGGTGACGCCATCGATGATCTGCTCGGCGGCCTGCTTGGCCTTGGCCAGCGCATCGCGCAGGACGGGCGAATCGAACGGCGCGCAGGCTTCCTCGACCAGTTGCTTCCGGGCCTGTTCCAAAAGAGTAGAAGCGGCATCCTGCCGCTTGTCCTCCCATTCCCCATGCTTTCGGATGTATTCCTCGATTTTCCAGAGCGACGCCGCCGAACGCACAATGTGGTCGTACGATTCTTTTTGCCAGACTGGGCGCTCGATTTTCTGCGGCCGATAGAGAGTAGAAGCGGCATCTTGCCGCTTTGAAGAGCCAGACCCAAGCGACGAGACGACGCTTCTACTTTGGCCGCTTCTTCTCTGCCAGAAGGGAGCTAAGCGGCAAGATGCCTCTTCCACTTTTGCAATTTCTTTGGCGGTAAAGCTCTTCCAGGAGTGCAGAATATCGCTGAGATCATGCCCCGGAAGCGGTGTCACGATCACATGCACGTGGTTGGAAGCGACAACAAACTCGCCAAGGGAATAGCGCTGGCCGTCGAAATGCCTCAAGGCAGCAGCGACAATTTCCCGGCACTCGGGAATCTCCAGCACGCGCGAGCCCGAGCCCTGATCCAGCCATTCTTCAATGCGGTTGCTGAAAAGCTGATGATATTCAGCCTGCTCCTGCTCCGTCAGGGTAGAAGCGGCATTCTGCCGCTTGGAAGAGCCGTTCGAAAGCGGCGAGACGCCGCTTCTACTTTGAAACCACATCTCTCGTTCGTGAATCCACTTTTGGAGTTTCTCTTGCGGCAACGAATCGGCCAGCCGGAAGGTCACAAAGTAGGTGGTTTGGTCTTGTCGCCAGTGCGGCAAATTGGCCTGGGCGATGTCCACGGGCGCGCGGGGATTGAAAAAAGTGTTTCGTTCGACGAGCCAGGTTGATTCTCGCTCGGCAAGCAAGCGGCAGGATGCCGCTTCTACCTTATCGGGATCACAGGCGACCAGCAGCGCATTGGCGATTTCGGAGAGGGTCTTCCCGCCGGCTTTCTCCCTCAGCGTCTCCGCGTCTCCGCGCGAAATCTCCCGGTCCAGCCGCGCGATCCGCCCCGCCAGCGTAGTCAGCGAATCCTCGTCGCGCTTGCCCATCGCCACGCCGAGCAGGAGCTTGTCGAAGGCGACGGTGGGCTTTTTCTCCAGCGGCCGCGAGTCGGTCTTGTCGCTCTCGCACACGCCGACGGCATCCACGATGATGAAGTGCGTCTTGGCGCGGGCGTCGGCGCCGCTGACGGCCTGCAGGTCGGTGGGCGTGAGCACGCGCGTGCCGCGGCCTTTCATCTGCTCGAAATAGGTGCGGCTGCGGACGTTGCGCAGGAACAGCAGGCATTCCAGCGGCTTGATGTCCGTGCCGGTGGCGATCATGTCCACGGTGACGGCGATGCGCAGCTGCGGCGAGGTGCGGAATTCCTGGATCAGCGTATCGGATTTCTCGTAGCGCTTGGTCTCGGGATCGTAGGTCTTGTAGGTGATTTTCTTGGCGAAGTCGTTGCCCTTGCCGAAGACTTCGCGGACGAGCTGCACGACGTCCTCGGCGTGCGAGTCGTCCTTGCAGAAGATCAGGGTCTTGGGCACCAGCGCGCGCCCGGGAAAGAGGTCGGTAAAAAGCGCGTCCTTGAAAGCCGTCAGCACGGTGCGGATCTGCGACTTCACCACGACGGATCGGTCCAGGTCGTTTGCGCCGTAGACGAGATCCTCGTCCAGCCGCGTCCAGCGCACCTTGCGGGTTTCCTTTTGGCGCCGATCCACGTAGAACCCCTTTTCGACCTTGCCGCCGGCCTCCGTGACCTTCGTTTTGATGCGGTAGACTTCGTAGCCGACGTTAACGCCATCCGCCACCGCCCGCTCGTGGTTGTATTCCATCACGAGGTTCTGGTTGAAGAATCCGATGGTTTGCTTGGACGGCGTGGCGGTCAGGCCCACGGTGAACGCGTCGAAGTATTCCAGCACCTGCCGCCACAGGCCGTAGATGGAGCGGTGGCATTCGTCGGTGACGATGAAATCGAAGGCCTCGATGGGCACGCGGGGATTGTAGGCCACTTCCCGCTCCCGGTCGTCGGCCGCGACCAGCTCGTAGCCGGATTTCTCGTCGACATCCTCGTCCAGCTCCTCCCCGCGCAGGATGGAGTACAGCCGCTGAATGGTGCAGATGGTCACGCGGGCGACGGAATCGAGCTGGTTGGAGGTCAGGTGCTGGACGTTGTAGACCTCGGTGAACTTCCTCCCGGTGTCGGGCGCGACGAACTGCTGGAACTCCTTCATGGCTTGCCGCCCGAGGTTGGCGCGGTCCACCAGGAAGAGGATCCGCCGGGCCCCGGCGTGCTTGACGAGCCGATAGGCGAAGCTGCAGGCCGTGTAGGTCTTGCCCGCGCCCGTGGCCATCTGGATCAGCGCGCGCGGATGCGCCAGCGCGAAGGAATTTTCGAGGTTCGCGATGCCTTCGAGCTGGCACGCACGCAGGTTCCGCGGCTCCAGCGGGGGCAGTTTCCGGAGCCGTCCGCGCAGGGTGTCGGCCTCGGCCATCCAGTCCGCCAGGGTTTCCGGGCGGTGGAACACGAAGACGCGCCGGGACCGGGGCTCGGGATCGCGCTCGTCGCGGAACTGGGTTTCGATGCCCGTGGATTCGTACAGGAACGGCAGCGCGCCGTCGGCATCGGACTGGACGTGCGTCGGCAGGTTCTCCGCATAATGCCCCGACTGTTCGGCCACGCCGGACAGCAGCGTGCCGGCCTTCTTGGCTTCGATCACGCCGACGGCCTTGCGGTCCACCAGCAGAAGATAATCGCACGTGCCGGATTTCAGCGGAACTTCCCGCAGCGCGATGCCCCGCCCGGCCCCGGGATTGAACTGCTTGTAGTCCTGGACCACCCAGCCGCAGGCGGCCAGTTGAGCATCAATTTGCTGCCGCGCTTGCTGTTCTGGATTCAGTTCCGGCATGTGGCTTGCGATGGTGTCTTTCGACTTGTCCGCATCCTAGTCGCCAACGCTTAGCCCGTCAACGGAAACACCCCTCCTGCCATGGGAGGCGCTGGGGGGACCCGTCCTATTGCTTCACGGGAAAACCTGACTTTAGGAAGGGGTGCAGCACAGGAGGGCTTCAAGGGCGAGGGGATT
>ENA-UOUL01000118-UOUL01000118.1-bioreactor-metagenome-genome-assembly--contig:-NODE-118-length-127816-cov-12.039330_pt1 | contig 127816 bp, 115 predicted proteins | sample MGYA00249838_ERZ747220 | MGnify/ENA primary metagenome ERZ747220 (study PRJEB28778, sample SAMN05720191) | bioreactor metagenome | isolation source: Anaerobic biogas reactor | place... | reverse complement strand
CGACATGTATACCTCCCCGCAGAGAGGTATATAGAGTAAATCAGGGCAGAATGGCCAGGAATTCTTGCTTTTTTGGCAAGATTATTTCAACAATTTTGATAGCAGTATCGTCAGATCCCCGTTATGAGAAAATCTATCGTTGAAAGAATCCCCTGGCGGTACGCAGTATACTCACCGGCACACGCTCCAAGCACGGTTCGGGGAACTGCGGCCATTTGCTGGGTAAGCACAACATACTCACGGTTGTCCACCCGCAGAACCGGATTCAAGTTTGCTATTAGTTCACTACCATATTGATCTTTGGGTACAAGGGGAATAACCAGCCTCGTGTCTAGTGTTTGCACGAGTGACGACTGAATATCCAGGAGGTAGGGATATACCCTCTTCGACGATGGATTCTGATTGCTGTACAGCGAAAATTGGGACACTAAAAGGTCCTCAAACCGTCGCTGAACAAGCCATACTTCCGTACTTGTTTATTGTAGTGATTGATAGCAGCTTCGTTTTCTTCGAGCCATTGTCTGCGCTCTGTCTCGGCTACAACCTCAGCCAGTGCAGTCTCCAGGGTTGCGGACAGGTTTATATTCATTTCTTTCGCCCTGGCAAGCAAGTCACTGTTGACGGTACAATTTGTTGCCTTCTTGGCCGCAGTGGTATCATAGACACATGCCATGACGCACCTCCCTATTCATATGCATATAGTATGCGCATTCATGATACATGTCAATTAAATTCAGGCCTGAAAGAACGCGTCCAGTTTCCAGAGCTCGGGCAACGGCTTTTCAACAAGCATACCGTCAATTTCCTGCGTGAGTGTCTTGAATACCCCGGTCTGCATGAATGTTTCGGCGAAGGATTTTTCCATCCAGGTCCCGATTGCGAGGAATACGTTGTCTCCGCGTAAAAGCTGCATACGGACGAGTCCTTCGGCTTTCTTCGCCTCTTCAAGGACGAGGCGTTTCCAGGCATCCAGGGCCGCTTCGAAGTGTTCCGGTTTGGGTTGATAGCGCATAGTTGCTGTGTACATTTGATACTCCTTTTGTTACAAGCTGTATGAGAATCCTGCAGTAGCATAATGGATGAGCGCGAAGGTGTATACATCGCCGCCGCCGTCCGAGCCGCCTTCAAGAATGCGATAGCCGATCCTGAATGCGGCCTTGTCCGACGGGTGCCACTGCAGCGCCAGAAGGACATCTTCCGCGCGGCCGTACGGGCTCCAGAGTGCGTCGCCTTCAAAGAGCAGGCTCAGATCGTCCGCAAAGGTCCACTGTACGCGGAAATTGATGAGGGGTACCACACCGAGGTCGCTGCTCCGGGCAAATCCGGTTTCTCCCATCAGGGTTATGTCCGCGCTGCGCACCTTGGCGGTGAGTCCTGCCCCGAGCGTTACGGCATCATTGCGGAAAAACTCCCACTGATAACTCAAGCGATACGAATCAAAGCGATAGATCGATTCAACCTTTTCATTGTCGGCGAAGGTGACTCCGTCGAAGGCAACCGGCTTCGAAAGTCTTCCCGATCCCCGGAAGCGCAGGGGCGTTGCGAGGAGCCATATCCGGTGCTTTTCGGCCACGGTATACCCGGCCTTCACCCGGATTACCAGTACCACACCGGCGGGGGTTTCATCGTTGAGAGAAAATTCAGTTCACGTGTCCGAGGGAATCCGTACATCGTTATATCCGGTCACGGCGGCGCCGGCTTCAATGTCGGCAAAGAACTGAGCGAAAACCGCGGGTACGGGAACCAGTAAAAAAACAGCCAAAAATACAAGAGTCAACTTTTTCATCTGTCTCTCCTTTGCAGCGGCGGTTGATCCCGCCGTGCCGGCGAAATGGTTTCTATTTCAAGTATATGCCGAAAGGAGTGTGCGTGCCGTGATTAAGTCACGGAAGAAAGCGGGAATCGGGCAAGTACGAACCATGATAGCCGATATACGTTTGTATCATGGGTTCATCAGGGTTGTTTTGTGTTTTCTTCCTGAAGGCGGATTAGTCTGTTCTGTGCATGGTAGAATTTGACCGTGTTTACAATCGAACGCAATGCTTCGTCCAGGGTCGCAGCAAGGAGCAGGCTGAACAACCCCAGTTCCAACCCGAAAATGAACAGGGCAGATGTGGCAATGATGAATATGGTTCCGCCTACTTGCGTGTACAGCATCCAGATGGTATTTCCCGTCCCACGGATTGAATTTCCGGAAATGATGTTCAGAGCCTTGAAGAAACAGGCAAATCCGTAAAACCGGAGAAGCGGCACCAGAAATTGTATAACTGCGGTCTCCTCCAGGTAAATGGAAAGCATTTGTTCAGGAAAACCCAGATAGGCAACAAGCCCAGCGGTACAAACAAGTTGTGAAAGAACCAGGGCGTAGCTGGCGGCATAGCGGGCTTCCCGGGGTTTTTTTGCACCGGTAGCCTGCCCGATCAGTACCAGTCCGGCAACGCCAATACCGTCAAAAAGGCTCATGGCCAACAACAGAAAATTGGTTAGCAGCAAGAAATATCCCGAAGAAACCGTATCATACCGGTTAATAAAACCGGTCATCACTGTCTGCCCGGCAGTCCATAAAAAGTATTCCATACCAACCGGTATTCCCAGGCGGAGTATGCTGCCGAAAAGCCGGGGAACCGGTTGTAGTATGCCGGAAAGCCGGACACGAAAGTGTTTGAGCTTGAAGAACCAGATTGCAATGAATGCATCTCCCGCAATGGCGCTGACTGCGGTTCCTATTCCCGCACCCATGATTCCCAATTCGGGGAATCCCAATTTGCCGAATATCAAAACCCAGTCCAGAAAGATATTCAGGCCGACCTTGATAATGGTTGAGATCATACCCGGCAGGGTTTTTCCGTCGGCCTGGAGGGAGGCATTGGCGGTAATTCCGATTCCGGCGGATATAAACTGTAACGAAAGCATTCCAAGGTACGCTTTTCCAATTCCAAGAATCTCTCCCCGTGCACCCATCAACTTGAGTACGGAGCTACCCAGAACCTGCCAGAATAAAAGATAACCGAAGGATAACAAGCAATTAAAGAAGAATGCCGTTTCGGTAAACCGCCGTGCAAGGTGTTTTCTCTTTGCACCAATCTGCTGGGAAACCATGATGGTTACTCCCTGCGATATGGCAAAGAAAAAAGAAAACAACATGAAGTACGGCATAAAAACATTGTTTATCGCCGAGTAGCCTGCGGGATTGTAGGTACCGATAAAAAAGGAATCGGTCATGATCAGGGCAAATTCCACAAGACGCTGGGCGGTAACGGGAATCGCAATAGTGAAAATTACTTTTAGATATGTTGACGATTTCCGTGTCATGAGTACTACCTTCCTGTCCGGTCCCTGTATTACGGGCAAACATCTGTCAAAATTCAGACTTTCAAAGTATGGAGGTAAAATAAACCAATGCCAAGAAGAAATTTGACGAGTTCCGTTTCTTCGCTCATCCTTCTTCAAACGGCTGTGCGAACAACGCCCGGGGTTTGAGGCCGTTATCCCGTGCCTGCTTTTTCCAGCCGGCATGACCCGCGAGCTTGTAGACTATCCAGGGAAAGTTATGCGTGGCAAACCGGTGAGGAGGCGGGTCTCCGGCAGGTGTTTCAGATTCAACTGCGGCGGTGAGTGACGCCATGTCGTCGAGCAGTCGGCTCACCGGACGTTTGATGAACATTGCGTCCGGCGCGTCCCGCAGGTGCAGCATCATTTCTCCCGAGCCTATTCCGGCACCACCACGCCATTCAATTCCCGTACGCGCACAAAAATTGACAAGTATGTCCAGCGCGCCCCTGTTCTGGACGCCTTCGTAAAATCCGTTATTAGCAATGGCGATCATGGCCGGACGCAGGGTTGCAGTTGTTCCGCTGAAATAAGCCAACGAAGCAGTTGTGAATGGAGACAGTCAATGTACAGGGGAAACGCGATGATTATGAGGTCTACCTCAAAATCCGCTTTGGTCGCCGTTGTCGTCACCATGGGTTCGATCATGCGGTACGAATGACCCTCACCGAGCCGCTTGCGTATTTCATCGAGAATCACACGGGAGTTAGCTTTTCCCCTCCGGGGGCTGCCGTTTATCATCAGTATGTTCATGCCTCAAGCTCCTCCCCGAGCCAGGTCAGCATCTCTGACCGGTTTTCACGATATCGGTATACACGCTTCTGGCGGACACAGGATATGTTGTCGCAGAACGAACGCATCACATCCAGGTGTGTCGCATCTTCGCGTTCGTTTGCATTATCAAAAGACAGCGAGAGCATTCTCGGCAGTCTGGTGTACCGGGGAACATGGTGCATCTCGCCCCGGAACTTGCGGAAAAATGGCAACAGCAGGGGAATCGCCCGATCAAGGATGGTCTTTATCGGCACACTGAAAGAACCGTAGGGGGTCTCTCCGGCCAGTATCACGAGGTCCGCCCGATACATCGCCTCAACGAACGCCATGCCTTCATCTCCGGGAATGACACAGGTTCCAGGCGTCCTGATCCAGCAGCCGAAACAGCCGAGACAGGGTTTGAGTTCGACCGCCCGTCGCATCACGAGTTCATGACTGTGTTCTTTGGCCCATTCAGTCAATACCAGTCCCGCGTCGCGGCGGTCGGTTTCATCGCTGTCAAAAATGTAGAGAATCTTCATCAGCACCTCCATGTTGGCACTGTCAACATTACAGGCTATACTTGTTGCATGAATAATGAGACTATCCGGGACCCTTCAGGGAAGCGGAACGGCTACCACCGGGAGAACCTCCGGCAGGAACTTCTGGATCGGGGACTCGCCCTTCTTGCCCGTGACGGGCTCGCGGGTTTTTCACTGAGGGCCCTGGCCAAGGAACTGGGGGTCACCCACACCGCGCCCTATCGTCATTTTTCCACTCGAGAACAATTGTTGTCCGAAATTGTTCGGGAAAGCATGAACCGCTTTGAGCAGGCCCTCATGGCCAGTATAATGGTTGAAGGGGATGACAAAGAAAACCTCTACCGACTGGGCGAAGCGTATGTACGATTTTATCTCGAGAATCCCGAAATTCTTTCGCTGTTCAATATTCTACCCGGCGCGCTCGCGGGCACGTCGGACGCACTCGTCGGAATACTCCGGGTATCGAATCCCCGGGACCATGAACCGTGCCAGTTTGATCCTGATTCAGACCGGGGATTCCGGGCATTGCGTCAGGCAGCCTCCGCGTTCTTTTCGCAGTATCCCGATCTTTCGGAGCGCGATGTCTTGCTCGGTTTCTGGGCAAAAGCCCACGGCCTTGCCTGTCTTCTCGTTGCCAATCCCGACTGGTTCGCACCGGAGAGTCTCGAGTCCGGTCTCGCACGCGTCATGCGAAACGCGTTTTAGGCGTAGTGCGGCTTCAGAGTTTTCCCGTTACGGCCGCGATTTTTCCCCGCATGGAGAGTTTCTTGTCCGTCCGGTCGTCAATTTTTATGGATGTTACAATCCGCTGTACGTCACCGCCCAGCGCGTGCGCGTGCATTTTTCGGGCTACCGCAAACAGGGTATCCACGGAATCCGCTTCCACAACCGTTCCCATGGGACACAACTCGTACGCAATTCCCGGTTCATCCCGCAGCACCCGTACCACGTCCGCAACATGATCGCTTACGGAAGGATGACCTGTCCCGATCGGGACAATACTGATTTCCATTACCGGCATTCAATCCTCCTGGTACCTGTTTCCTCCGGTAAAAATATGGCAACCGGGGCATGCAGATCCTCTGTATTCACTCCTCGATCCATCCGGCCACATCGTTCAGGACTTGCAGGATTTCTTTATCGTCTTCCGGAACATGGCCCATCTCACGGAACCAGTAGGAATAATTGTTCGACCCAAAGGTATCACGGATGTGATACACGGACTCCACCGGGCTGCTGAAGTCAGTCGTACCCTGGACAAAGAGCACGGGAACGATAATTGAACGATATTCATCGGCAGGAGTATAGGCAAAAAAACTGGTCCAGCGGACATAGGGCCACCCGAGATAAAACCTGGTCGTTGACTGCGAATCCTTTTCAATCGCCTCGATGGTTTCATCTACCCGTGCGCATTCCCGGCGATAGGCAGCAGGCATGGGTACCGGACTCTGTGACAACACCCTGAAACTTTCAGCCTGGCTAAATCCGCCGGCCCCCCATACCACCATTTTACTGACGCGGGATTTGTGTTTCATTTCATTGTACACCCGGGGAGCCAGAAGGCCGCCTTCTGAAAGTCCGAAAAGAATTACTGTATCATACGGATACCTGTCCAGATAGCTGTCGATGGTGTTCACATAGGAATCAACAAGATGCTCAACAGTGTACATGGGAAATAGATCACTTCGTTTTGAATAGTCTTTTCCCCGATCATACCCTGGCTTTTCCGGAATCGCGAGATCAAACCGTGCTTCATACGCAGTGACTACAAAATGGCTGAATTCGACGCTGGTCCACACCGGTCCTTCTTTAACACCGAGAACCGAGTTCATTCCGCTGCCGGTAAGAAAAACCAGCAATACATCGTTATCATCCCTGTGTGCGTACAATTGTCCGTTTTCTGTTTGTACGGTTTCGAGTCCGGAGTACGGATTTTCCGACATTGTTGCGCACGACATGGTTACTAGTAGCAGGAGACCTGCTGCCAAAGTGAATTGCAAATTTGTTTCCATGAACTGTCAATCCTCTTCCAGTATCGCTTCCATTTCAGAGCGGTCGACCGCCGTTCCCAAGAGCTTCTTGACGGTAGCCTGATGCGCCTTTGACCCGTACAGGATTGCTCCGACGAGTGTATGCGCTCCGCCGTCTTCTGCAGAAGCGGTTGCCGAGAGGACGAACTTTTCATAACGGGAGCCATCGGGCCAGATGCGGCGCAATTCCATGAAAGCTCCCGTTGCGTATTCTTCCGGTGTGAGTACGGCTTTGCCCATGGACATGAGTTCAATTCCGCCTACCTTGAGCGCCGTTTGGGGAACTGTTTGCACATACTGTAGCGCGTCAGCTTCAGGGAGAAGCCCGGCGTCGTGCAGAATATTTTTGGAGGCCACCGGTGCCTGCTCGAGCGCGGCGGGAATAATGCCCCAGACAATACCGTCAAACTCGGCGCAGTCGCCCACCGCATAGATTGCCGGATTGCTCGTACGCATCCGGTTGTCCACCACGATACCGCGGTTCACCGCTAGGCCGGCCGACTTGGCGAGTTCCGTATTGGAATGCACGCCCATCGAAAGAATGGTCACGTCGCTCGGGAATACCCGGCTATCCTTGAGTTTTACGGCGCTTGCCCGTGAAGAATCATCGGCCGCAGGGAGGAATCCTTCAGTTTGCACATCGCAGAGCACGTCTATGCCCATTGCCGAAAAGCTCTTTTCCAGGAGGGACGCACCGGCCTCGTCCAGCTGACGGGGGAGAAGGCGCGGCGCTATTTCAAACACCCGGACGCTTTTGGCCCCGGCGCCCTTGAGCGCGCGAGCGGCTTCCAGCCCGAGAAGACCTCCGCCGATCACGGAAGCTGATTCCGGATGCGCCTTGCACCGGGAACGGATGGTGAGTACGTCATCCATGGTACGCATGGTATGGATCCCGGAAAGATCCGCCCCGGGCAGCGGCGGGTGATTTGCCGAAGCTCCGGTGGCAAGAACCAGGTAATCCCAGGAAACCGTTTTTCCCTCTTCAAGGGTAATGGTGTGACCGTCAGGATCAATGGCGGTTACCGGAGAGGCGGTATGCACGGTAATGTTCTTTTTTTCGTACCACTCCGGTTTATGGAAAACGATGTCGTCGGGTTCGCTCGTTCCGGCAAGAACCTCGGGAAGGCGCACCCGAGAATAGAGCTGCCGTGTTTCCGCGGTGAAAACTTCCACCGAGACCGTTTCAACTCCGCTCAGGGCCGAAGCTACATTGATTCCGGCGATGCCGTTTCCGATGATCACTACATGCATGATGAACTCCTGGTATATCTCTCGCTAACCAGTATAGCACCTATCTCGAACTCATACAGAAAAACTCTGCCCACGCTCTCTTGTGAAAGCCGCCAAGCCGGTTTATCCTATATAGTATGAGATCATCACGAACAGCCAACGCACTCAAGAAAGGTTTACTGTAAACAACACAACACAAGGAGCTTTAAATGGAAAACCATGAAAACCGGGCACGTGAATTGCTCGCCCAAATGACGATAGACGAGAAGATCGCGCAGCTGTGCGCATTGTGGATAATCATACAGGAAAACGGCGAGTTGGAACTCAGAACAAATAAGGGGTTCATCCTGGGTGCTGACAGCGAAGATCCGTTTACCGCCATGAAGCACGGTATTGGTCAGCTGTCCCGTCCCCTGGGAAGCCAGCCGGTCAGTCCGCTCGACGGAATACGGTCACTGAACAAACTCCAGAAATTTCTGGTTACCGAGACACGTCTCGGCATACCGGCACTTCCACACGAAGAGTGTCTCGCCGGTCTCATGGCCCAGGGCGCAACGCTCTTCCCCGCAAATATCAACAACGGTTCCATGTGGGACCCTGAACTCATGGAAGAAATCGCGCGGGCCATTGGAGACGAACTCCATTCAACAGGTTCACGCCATGGTCTTTCACCCGTACTCGACGTGAACCGCGACGCCCGCTGGGGGCGCAATGAAGAATGCTTCGGAGAAGATCCCTATCTCTGTGGCGTCATGGCATGTGCCTATGTACGCGGACTGCAGGATCCTTCCCGTCCCGTTCTCGCAACACTGAAACACTTCGTAGGGCACTCCTTCAGCGAAGGCGCCCGGAACCATGCGCCGGTGCGGATCGGTCCCAACGAACTGCAGGACACCTTCCTCCTGCCCTTCGAAATGGCGGTTAAACTGGCGAAAGCGCATTCACTCATGCCTGCTTACCATGACCTGGACGGAGAGCCCATGCACCAGTCAGTTCGGTATCTGCAGGAAATTCTCCGGGATCAATGGGGCTTTGACGGCATCATTGTTTCCGATTATGAAGGAATTTCCCAGCTTTTCTGGGAGCACCGGACCCAGCCCGATATGGCCTCAGCCGCCGCAGCGGCTCTCACCGCCGGTGTGGATGTTGAACTTCCCGGCGATACCGCATACCGTGAAGGCCTCAAACAGGCTCTGGATCGCGGTATTCTCGACATGGCCGTTGTCGACCAGTCAGTGTACCGTCATTTGCTCTGGAAATCCCGTCTCGGCCTTTTCGAGAATCCCTATGTGGACGAGGACAGCATTCTGCCCGATCTTGGCAAGCATGACGAACTTGCATACAAGGCCGCAGTCAGGTCAATTGTCCTTTTGAAGAATGACGGGATCCTTCCGTTGAACGAACCGGGAAAAATCGCCCTGCTCGGTCCCCTTGCGGACAATCCCTACGGCATGCTCGGCGGCTATTCCTTCCCGGTTCATCTGGTATTGAGCGAACGAAAGGAACGGGATACGGCCCTCAGAACCCTCCGGAACGAGCTTTCCGACCGGTTCGGGGAAAACCTCGTCTACCGCAAGGGCTGCGACATTCTTTCCGGCCGGCCGGACAAACCGGCGGTATTCCCCGGAGACGTGGCGCAGGACGGAAGCAGCCAGACATCTTACATCAGCACCGATGAATCCGGATTTGCCGAAGCGCTCGATGCCGCCCGGAACGCGGACACCGTCATCATGGCGGTGGGAGATCTTGCGGGATTGTTCCTGAGCGGAACGGTCGGGGAAGGCTCTGACGCGAGCTCCCTGGAACTGCCGGGCGCCCAGCGCCGCCTAGCTGAGGCAGTCCTCGATCTCGGAAAGCCGACCATTGTAATCATGTTCAGCGGCAGACCGTACAATTCCGGAACCATCTTCGAGCGGGCCAACGCCGTTATCCAGGCCTGGCTGCCCGGCCAGCGGGGAGCGGGTGCACTTGCGGACATCATGACCGGAACGGTCAATCCCGAGGGCAGGCTTAGCGTTTCAATTCCGCATGTTGCCGGCGCAATGCCCTATTTCTATAATCACAAGCGGAAATCCCCGGGCACGCCAATCCAGCAGGAATTCGGTGCGGCCTATCCCTTCGGATTCGGTCTTTCGTACACCACGTTTGCAATGGATTCGTTTGCAGTTGAAAAGAAGAGTATCCCGATAGATGGAGATATACGGGTATCGCTCACGGTCGCCAATACCGGTAAGCGTGAGGGAGACGAACTCGTACAGGTCTACATCCGCGATAACTACTCGCAGCTGGTGCGGCCGGTCATGGAACTGAAGGCATTTCAGCGGGTAACGCTTGCAAGCGGACAAAAAGCGAAACTCTCGTTCTGTATTCCGTCCGACATGCTGCAGTATACCGGACGCGACGGCAAAAGAATGGTTGAAGGCGGAACATTCGACATCATGATCGGAACCTCGAGCAGGAATATCCTGTTCCGGGAAACGGTTACGATCGAAGGGTCCGTGCGGTATCTTGAATCCGACTGGAAGATGCTCAGCACCTGCGATGTTTCGTACCTGAATTGAACAAAAGCGGGGAATTACCAACCGCAATTCCCCGCCTCGTTACGCGTTTTTCTTTTTTAGCTGCTTTTCCCGATAGAGATCGGCATCGGCCAGTGTCATGAGTTTCTCAAGCGGAACCGCTTCTCCGGGATTGTACGGTGCTGCGCCGATACTTATGGAGACCTTCCAGGGTTTTCCCAACGTTTTGTTTTCTCCGGCCTGAAGAACTTCCATACGTTTCCTGAACACCGGTATGAATTGTTTGTCGGTATCAAGAGCGAGCACGGTAAACTCGTCACCGCCAATCCGGGCAACAACATCCATGTTCCGGAACGTCTTCCGGAGAATGCCTGCGGCGGTTTTAATGGCAAGATCGCCGGCCTTGTGGCCGTAAACATCATTGATCTTCTTGAGACCATCAAGATCGGCATAGAATACCAGTCCGCCCCGCCCCATTTGCCCTGCAAGTTCCATGCTCCTGCGAGCCAGGTTGAGAAACCCCCGGCGATTGTAGAGACCGGTCAGTTCATCAATCTCGGAAATCTTCTGGAGCTGTGTATTTGATTGTTCAAGCTGATGCAGTACTTCGAGCAGTTTTTGTTCGGATTCTTCACGCGCTTTGAAGAGCGCCGCCGTTTTCAGTGAAGCGCTTACATTTCCCGCCAGAATATCATAGATCTCCCGGGTTATATCGGTTTGGTCGATCATCATGAATCCGATGATTTCATCTCTGAAATACAGGGAACACACTATCATGGACCGCGGTTTTTTCCCAGCCGCATAGGCATACGGCAACAGTTGCCCACGACGTATTCGTGTACTCCGTTTACTTTTGGCGATATTCGTTCCGTTATGATATCCGATGATGAGTTGTGCGCCCTCCGGCTCTGTCCAGGGCTCTTCCTTGCGATGCGTAACCGGTTTGTCATACACGGCAATGTAAAATGATTTGACCCCAAGAGCTTCCAGATGCAACCGTGTTGCCTCACTGATATCCTCAATGGTCAGTGCTGAACCGATATCGGCAAGATAGGTTCGCATACTGGTAATCTGCCCCGCCAGACGAAATTCAGAGCTTCCCTGCTCCACACGAAGCATGGAAATGACAACTTGCAAACACTCACCCAAAAACACTGCGGTTTCATAGGACTTACGGCCAACGGTCGTGTTCTTTTGAAGGTAGATATTCATGAGACTGATGAGCGAGACCCAGGGCCGAACGGTCTGTCCTTCAGAAATCAGTGAATGAAGATGTTCCCCCAGCTGATTAAGGGTTGCCTCGCTGTTCTTTCCCGCTCGTGCTGCATTAAATACCGCGGTTATTACCTTTCGGGAGCGGTCTGTTTGTTCTTCCCCGGTAAACATAGCAACAAGCAGTTCCCGGAACTTTTCATCACATTGAATCCCGGGTTTTTCCGGTATCAACGTTGTTTCGATTTTTTTGACAGTACACGCATAGCCTTCATCGTCGGCACAGTAACAACCGCACGAAGAGCGCAGCACCACCGCAGAAGGCAAGATAATTTCCGGCGGGACAGATTTTCCGTCGATGAGATCAACCGCAGCCAGCACGGCCTGATACCCCTGTTCGTCCAGCGACTGACTGATAGTACTCAGTGAGGGAAACGAGAACCTGGCCTCATGTACATTATCAAACCCGGTAACAGCGACATCCTCGGGAACACGATATCCCAATTTTTTCAGCTCCCGCATGGCTCCAAACGCCATATTGTCATTCGCGCATATCAGTGCATCGGGATATCCTGAATTTTTCTTTTCCGGGAATAATGCGCGTATCGCCTCATGACCGGAGGGAATGGTAAAATCACCTTCATACACCTGATCGGCTGAAACAGAATACCCGAGGGATTCACAGGTATTGCGGAAGACCTGCAAACGCTCGCGGGCTTCTTCGTTGGTCAGCGGACCGGAAATCATGGCAGGATTTTTTCGGTCGTGATCGGAAAGAACATGCCGTATCAGCTGCTCGAGTCCGTCAACATTATCTACGCGAACGGTAGTTTTATGCGGAACCCGGGATCCGATACTGACCCCGGGGACATCCCGGAACTGATCAAAGAAACAGTTGTACTCTGCTTCATCGAGCCGGTTGGCAAATGTCCCTGACACAATGATCAGTGCATCTACAGTTTGAGGGTGTATTTTCGAATATACGATCGATTGCTGATAGAGGTAGCCGGGTGACCAGGTAGCGGTGTAGCCCGGAAAAATAAGAAGATGTACCTGGCGCTCTTTGGCTCCCCGTACCACTCCGGGCCATATCTGGGCAATGTACTCCCCGAAAAAATTGGTCATCATGATGCCGATTGTCCGCATGCTCAAAGTATAGGAGAGAATCGTTGCGAGTGCAAAACCAAATTGCGTCAGTTTTTATCCGGTACCAGCAAGAATCCACCGGCAACTGCGGTGAGCGGGGCAACGAGGAGTCCATTATGAAAGGGATTTGATATACACTAACTATCTGAACAACTGGAGAAACTCCTCCGGTGTGGCAACTCTCAGGGCTGAGTTTTTGTAGTCATTGGTATTTCTGGTGATAATAAAGTCGCACTGGTTCTCTACTGCTGAGCAGTTCTGGAGGGCATCTTCAAAATCGGAAAAGTCCGATTTCAGTGCATCGAGAACATTCTGATGATCAATCGTAATAACGGTAAGGTAGTGCAACAACTTTCCGATAAACGCACGGGCCTTTGCGTCCCCGCCGGCTTTGCTTAGAATATAGTATACATTGGCAATTGCATTCGAAGACATGGTTCCGGTAACCAGATTGTTTTCCGCCATTGCCAGAATCATTGAGCTTGCAGAGACAAACGGTTCACGGGCCAGGGCGACGTCAAGCACAATATCGGTATCGATAAATAGCCGCCGTATCAATGAAATTTCTCCTGTCGGGCCTCGCCAAGCATCTCCTTGTACGGTCTCCCCGTATCAGTGAACATACCGGTAAGACTCTCGGTTATGGGCGCAGGCAATGATTCATGAAGTTCAAGAGCCTTATCCTGTGAAGCAATATTCTCAAGATACTCTTCTACAATGCGTGACACACTTCTATTCTTTCTTTGTGCGTACTCTTTTGCCTGTTCCACTACATTCTTGTCTATCGTCAAAGTAAGTTTTGTCTGCATAGTCACCCTCACACGTGTAATGTTAATACAGAAACACGTGTAATGCAAATTGGTTACATCGCCATCACTCCCTAAAACCCGCCGCGGGCATAGAGCTGGGCATAGTATCCGTCCTGTGCCAAAAGGGCCTCGTGCGTACCCTCTTCCACGATTTCGCCGGAGCGCATCACGTAGATGGTATCCACATGGCGCACGGTGGAAAGGCGGTGTGCAATGATGATGGTGGTACGGTTTTCAGAAAGGCGGAACATTGCCTCCTGGATAAGCGATTCCGATTCATTGTCGAGCGAGGACGTCGCCTCGTCGAAGACGAGCACGGGCGGATCCTTCAAAAAAACGCGGGCAATCGCAACACGCTGTTTTTGTCCGCCGGACAGTTTTACACCACGCTCCCCCACTTCCGTATCATAACCGTCGGGAAGCTCCATGATGAAGTCGTGGATATTCGCCATGCGTGCGGCGCGTTCAATGTCTTCGTCTGTCGCGCCGGCTTTGCCATACGCAATGTTTTCCCGGATAGTCGCATCGAAGAGAAACACGTTCTGCTGAACGATGCCCACGTTTTCCCGGAGCGACCGCTGGGTCACCTGCATGATGTCGTGCGCTCCGATACTCACCCGGCCCTTTTGCACTTCGTAAAACCGGGGAAGAAGCGAAACGAGCGTGCTCTTTCCCGCGCCCGACTCCCCGACAATCGCGATCCGTTTTCCGAACGGTATGGCGAGGGTTACCCCCCGGAGCGTCCAGTCCGGTACCCGCTCGTAGCGGAACCAGACATCGTCAAAACGCACTTCGTCATGGTCCATGATAAGCGAAACCGCACCTGGAACGTCGCTGATATCCGGTTCGATATCCATTATTTCCGTAAACCGCTCGAAAGCCGCCGTTCCCTGCTGGAGCTGTTCATTGAAATTGATAAGGCGGTCAATGGGCGGCAAAATGACACTGATATACAATATGAAAGAAAGAAGATCGTATACTTCAACCACACCCCGGTAGATGAGCAGCACGCCGCCGCCTACCACCACGAGATAGTAAAAGTCCCGCAGAAAATTGATAACCGCGTGAAAGCGCGCCATCACGTCGAAGGCGTCTTCCTTGGCGATCTGGAAGTTCCGGTTTGAAACGGAAAACTTTTCCTCTTCAATACGCTCGTTGGCAAACGCCTTGACTTCCCGGATTCCCATCACGGAGTTTTCCACGGTGCTGTTGATGTCGGCCACTTCCCGGCGCACCCGCCGGAATCCCTGCCGCATGCGTCCGCCGAAGAGAATGCCCCAGAGCACCATGAAGGGAAACGGAATGAGCGAGATGAGCGCAAGCGGGAGGCTGAACATGAACATGAAGGCGTAAGCGCCAATAATGACCACCACCGAGATGAGCAGATCTTCCGGCGCGTGATGGGCAACCTCCGAAATGAGGTTGAGATCGTTCGATATGCGCGACATGATGTGTCCCGTCTTGGTATTGTCAAAATAGGTAAACGAAAGTTTTTGCACATGGCGGAACAGGTCCTGCCGCATGTCCGCTTCCATGCGCACCCCCATGATATGCCCCCATTTGATGCGTACGTAATTGCACACAAAAATGAGGAGGTACACTCCGGTCATGACGAGGAGCGAATTGACGATCATGGCAAGATCCCGGTTCGGAATATGGTCCTTGAGAAGACCGCGGGTGATGTACGGAAAAGCGATGGAAATGACTGCCATCACGACAGCCGCGGCCATGTCCAGGATAAAGAGGGTCTTGTGGGGTTTATAATAGGGAAGGAAACGTCGGATCATGGTAATAAGATAGCCATTTTCACCGTTTTGGGGAACATGCAGGAACTGCTATCAAAATTGTTGAAAAAAATCTGTGTTTCGCGCGCTTCTTTTGTTGCCTCTTTCAACATTTGGTTGTAGGATACTGATCAGGGAGATGACCATGAAAACATACAAGCTTATTGGTGTGGCACTCGTTGCCGCCTTTGTGATTCTCGGCACCGGCTGCAGCAGGACACCGGTGGCAAAGCACGGACGGCTTTCCATGGAAGGCACCCAACTCGTGGATTCGCACGGGGAACCGGTACAGCTCCGGGGATTCAGCACCCAGCATATAGCGAAGTCCGAGATGTTTGTTACCCCCCGCTATCTGAAGGAATTACGTGAAGATTTCGCAAGCAACGTGATCCGGGTCGCCATGTACACCAACCGCCGGGACTACGGGTACCTCATGTCGCCCGAGCTCAAGGAGGTGGTAAAGCGTGTGGTAAAGGACGCGACAGACGCCGGCCTCTATGCCATCATCGACTGGCACATTCTGGCTGACCGGAACCCGATGGATCATCTCGAAGAATCAAAGGCGTTCTTTGACGACATGTCAAAAGAGTTCGCTTCGTATAAAAACGTCCTCTACGAATTGTGCAACGAACCGAACGGCGACGATGTTACCTGGTCTGAAGACATCAAGCCCTATGCCGAGGAAGTGACCGCAGTTATCCGGAAAAATGATCCGAAAGGAATCATCCTCGTGGGAACGCCCTTCTGGTCTTCCCGGCCACAGGACGTGTTGGAAGATCCCCTTGATGACCCGGCAACCATGTATGTGTTTCATTTTTATCCGGACACCACCAACGACGGGTCCCGCGAAAACATAGACCGCGTTCTCGAAGAGATTCCCCTGTTCTGTACGGAATTCGGCGCGTCCGAGCATACCGGTGGCGGAAAAATTTACCCCGCGGAAATTCGGCGCTGGATGGATTTTATGGACGAACGGAACATTTCCTGGTGCAACTGGAACCTTTCGGCCCTGCACGAGTCGAGCGCCGCGCTCCAGATTTCCTTCAAGCTTGGCACGGACATGCGTCTCGCCGACAAGCTCTCGCCCTCCGGAGAACTCATCCGCTACTACATGATGCGCGGCCGCGTTCCGGACGAAGATCTCGTCACGCCGTCGTTTCTTGACGAGGAGATTGTACAGTAAGGGACGCTTGCCCAAGAGAGTTGCTCCGGGGTATCTTGGTGGTGTAACAAGGACCCTCCATGAAAGATCTTACCCGTGGCAGTGAAGCCGGACTCATCATTTCATTCTCCATCCCCATGTTGCTGGGAAATCTTCTCCAGCAGTTGTACAACATGGTGGACAGTATCATTGTAGGAAACTGGGTCGGCAAGCAGGCCCTTGCCGCGGTCGGCGCGAGTTTCCCCATCATATTCCTTCTGCTCGCCCTGTTCATGGGGCTCTCCATGGGATCCAACATTCTCATTGCCCAGTATCAGGGTGCAAAAGATACCGGGCGGGTAAAGCGTGCCATTGAAACAACCTATCTTTATACGTTCTGGGGGAGTCTCGTTCTCATGGGCGTCGGCTTTTTCGGCGCAGGGCCCATCATGGATCTTTTGCAAAGTCCGCCGGAAGTACGGCCCCTCGCCGTCCTCTATCTCCGGGTATTCTCGCTCGGCATGCTCCCCTTCCTCGGATTCAACACGATAAGCGGAATACTTCGCGGCCTCGGTGACGCGCATACCCCGCTGTACATGCTCCTTCTTTCCACCATTCTCAACATCATCCTTGACCTGTTGTTCGTAATCGCCTTCGGATGGGGTGTCGCCGGTGTGGCGTTTGCCACCGTGCTCAGCCAGGGAGTGTCCCTCATCGCATGCATCATATACCTGAACCGGAAGCATGAGCTGTTGCGGGTCAAGTTTACCGCGCTCCGGTTTGATCGCAGCATCTTCATCCTGAGTGTACGAATCGGTATCCCCTCGGGAGTGCAGCAAGCCATGGTCGCGCTTGGCCTGGCCACAATGACCGGCATCGTCAACACCTTCGGGACAGACGCGATCGCCGGGTTCGCTGCAGCCGCCCGTATCGAAAGCATCGCATCCCTTCCCGCCATGACCATCGGAATGGCGATTTCCACCTTTGTGGGGCAAAACCTGGGCGCACGGCAACCGCACCGGGTCCGCAAGGGTCTCCATGCGTCAATCATTCTTTCGGTGGGGATCTCGGTAATCGCGGCACTGGCTTTTTACCTGTTCGGAGAAAACTTCATCGGGCTGTTCAATCCGGATGTGAATGTTGTCGCCATCGGCACCGACTACCTCCGTATCATCGGTCCGTTTTTTATCGTCTTCTCGTTCATGTTCATGCTGAACGGAGTAATCCGCGGCGCGGGCGAAACGCTCATTCCGTTGCTGACCACCCTGCTCGCCATGTGGGCGATCCGTATTCCCGCAGCACTCCTTCTCTCTCACAAGCTCGGCCTCTCCGGCGTCTGGTGGGCATACCCCACCGGCTGGGTAGTCGGATCGGTCATATCATTCATCTATTACCGTTCCGGACGCTGGCTCACAACATTCGAGCGGATTCACGGGGATAAAAAAGCGACTGTCTGAATTTGCCCCGGTCCCTCCTTTTGAGTACCTTGGGGGGACAGGAGGCACACCATGAAAAAAGTGTTTTCCATACTGATATTCCTGGCAGCTCTCAATGCGCTATCCGCGCAATCCTCCCTGCCGGTAACCGAAGATACGGTCATTGGACAATTTGAAACGGCAGCAGGACGGGCCATCCTCAGGCGAATGGTTTCCGGATTGCAAAATCCCTGGTCATTTGATTTTTTACCCACCGGCGAGATACTCATAACCGAACGCGGAGGAACACTCGTACTCATTGACGACAAGCAAACCCATGCCATCACCGGACTCCCGCCCATTTCCGCAGGCGGACAGGGGGGACTGCTCGATATCCTTGTTGACCCGGACTTTGAGAAAAGCAGAACAGTGTACTTTACGTATGCAACGGCAGGACCCGGCGGACGCGGAACAGCCTCTGCCCGGGCGGAACTGGACGGATACAATCTCCGGAATGTACACGTACTCTGGGAAATGAACCCGAAGACGGTAACCGGACATCACTTCGGCTCACGAATCAGGATGCTTCCCGACGGCACCCTGCTCATAAGCACCGGAGACCGTGGAGACATGAAGCGCGCCCAGGATATGGCGGACGCTGCGGGAAAAACACACCGCATCAATACCGACGGAACCATTCCCCTGGATAATCCCTTCAGAACAGTTCGGGGCGCCCTTCCCTCGCTCTACACAACGGGGCACCGAAACATTCAGGGGCTTGCTGTTCATCCTGCTACCGGTGAGATTTGGGCGAGTGAACACGGCCCACAGGGCGGCGACGAAATCAATATCATTGAAAGCGGTAAAAACTACGGCTGGCCGGTTGTGACGTACGGCAGGAATTATGGAACCGGAACACGAATCGGTGAAGGTGAAACGAAAGAGGGATTGGAAAATCCCGTCATCCAGTGGACACCTTCCATTGCGCCGTCAGGTCTCACGTTCTACACGGGAGATGCGTTTCCCCTCTGGAAAGGAAGCCTTTTCTCGGGCAACCTCGCGGGCCAGCGAGTCGTCCGTCTGATAATGGAAAACAGCCGGGTTACCGGACAGGAAATAGTGCTCCAGGGCACCGTGGGACGAATACGCGATGTGCGTGAAGGCCCGGACGGTTTTCTGTACCTCATAACCGACTCGGCAAACGGTGCCCTCTACCGGATCGAACCGGCACCGTAACATAGTGCCGGTTTATCGCAACCGGTACAATCCAAGCGGATCTGTTTCAAGGGCGTGCCGGTATAAACCGATAACCTCGTTTACCTTGCAAAAAAGACATCTGGAGTTACCGATCGTCTTCCCGGCAAAATACCCCATGCGAAACGCTTCATCCTGTATCGCGTACCAGGCATACGAAGGAGGCGTTCCGGTTTCGACATACCACTCGCTCTCGGGATATCTCTTTCGGACCTCGTCCGACGGCCGGGTTATCGCCTTCACTTCATCGGGCAGCTCACCTTCCACGTAATGCATACTCGTCAGTCGGCAAATATCAACACCGAGGAGAAGCGCGTAGCCGTCTTTTTGATGCAGGTTTGATAGTCCTTTCGCATTCAGTTCCGCCTCAGCTCCCCAGGCGGCAACCGGCCATTGATCGATGCCAAGTACTACCTCCGGGTCCCGTTTGAATGTATCCGCGATCAGTCCCATGTCGGTCCGCTCATCGGAATCAGGATCAAGAATGCGCATCTTGACGGAAATATGCATTTTCAGATCTTGCTCATCCGGCTCAAGACGGCGCGAGAACGGAAAAGCCGTCATGATGATGGCACCCCCGGGTGTTACCACATTTTTAAGCGCCGCTATTACCGCCGGTGCGCCGCCTTCAACATGACCAAAACTGCTGAGAGAACTGTGTACTTCAACATACATGCCTTTTTTTAATCCGATGGAACGGAATCCGTCTTCAAGATCTTGTTGGGATACAGTCATTTTTTTCTCCCTTTTATTACTAATTGAAGACCGGTATGCCAAAAAACTGCATACACAGCAAATATTTTTTATTCTCACTTTTATTTTTTTTGCTCTATCCTTTATTTTCAAACACTGATATACTAAAGACCTGAGTAATGAATACGTGTATTCACTATTTGGTAGAAAATCCTGATTTTTTTAAGGATTCATGTCTTGATGGCTCGTACAATGAATACGAGTAGAGGAAACTGTTATGGGAAAGAAGATCTATGTAGGCAACCTGAGCTACGACACCAATGAAAGCGGACTTCGTTCGGCTTTCGAATCATTTGGAACTGTGGCATCAGTTAACGTAATAACTGACCGGGACACCGGCTCGTCAAAGGGCTTTGGCTTTGTGGAAATGGGTACCGATGAAGAAGCACAGGCAGCGATTTCGTCGCTCAATGGCTCCAGCCTCGACGGCCGCCAGATCAAGGTAAACGAAGCGATGGACAAACCCCGCCGCAACGATCGTTACTAAGAACTGATAAAAGCCCGCCCCGAACAACAGTTCGGGGCGGGCTTTTTTTTTGTCTGCTACCAAAATTGTTGAAAAATCCTGTGCTAGTGCCCGAAAACCTTCACGCGGTCCTCAATCGGATTAAAACTCTTTTCTCCGGCGGGAGCCTCCACTGACCCGAAGGGCATCTGGGCGAGGAGCTTCCAGGAAGGATCAAGTTTCCACTCTTTCTTCACGTCTTCTTCAACGAGTTCGTTGTAATGCTGCAGGGACGATCCCAGGCCTTCCGACTGGAGGGCGGTCCAGACGGCGAACTGGAGCATGCCGTTCGACTGGTTGGACCAAACCGGGAAATTGTCCGCGTAGAGACTGAAGTCGTTCATGAGTTGTTTTACGACTGCTTGATCCTCAAAAAACAGCACGGTACCCCACCCCGCGTTGAATCCGTCAATTTTGTCTTCCGTTTTCGGGAATTGTTCAGCCGGAACGATTTTCCGCAAGGCGTCCTTGACCATCTCCCAGAATTTTCCGCTTTCTTTCCCGAAAAGTATCACAACCCTCGCGGACTGTGAATTGAACGCGGAAGGCACGTGGGTAGCGGCAAATTCCACGATTTCCCGCACACGATTCTCCGAGACCGGTTTGCCCGTGCCTATCGCGTATATACTGCGGCGTTTTTCAATCGCCTGATAAAAAGTAGTAGTACTCATGGCATATCTCCTTGTGCTAAAGATATGAAGAATTATGAACAAAAACAAGTTTTTCTTACTATTCCGATGTTTTTTATTCGCTTGACCGGACAAGTTCCGTATAACCGGTGGCGAGCAGAATTTAACGCTCGCGCGCTCAATAGTCAGGATCGGGGAAGCGGTTATCGATGAAATCGGCTGAATCAAGACCCGGGTTTCGTCCCCGGGAAAACAGGTCCGTCATGTTTCGCGAGAATACGCAGTATTCGGTACGTATGTCGCTGCTCATTGCATCAATCGAAAAAGAGTAGTTCCCCGGTTATCGGAGAACGTGCAGCGTTCCCATTTGACCTGTTCGCTGGCAGATATCTCGACAAGATCATATTCGCCGGTGTCCCGGAATGAGGTATCAGAAAAGGTAATATCGGCGCTTCGCATGATTGAAAGGAGACCGTAGGTGCAATCACGAACAATGCTCTCACGCATGGTGAACGATCGGGTATTTTCAAGCGAGATACCGATGGTGCCGCATCCATACAGATCACAATACTGTATGTCAACAGCCTCGCAATTCTTGAAGCGCGCCACTCCTCCGAGACAATTACCGGGGACACTGTGGCCAAGGGTTATTCCGGACAGGGATATGCCTGAACAATTCTCGAACGAAAAGACCCATCCATACGCCGGTTTGATGACAATTTCCACGCCTTCTTCGCCAACAAACGCGATGTTGGAAACCCCGGTGATCACGGGAGTGGGTCCGTCGAATTCATCAACCCAGCGCACCTGCCGGTTCTTGATATGCGATGATGACGAAATATCATACCGTCCTTTCCGGATGCGTATAACCCGATCGGAGGCTATGGCCGCAATCAGTTCGTCGGCCGTGGATACTTCCACAACCTTATTATCACGGGTATCGGAAGCCAGCGCGGTATACAGGCGGCCTTCCCCAATATGAACCCGTTCCATGCCCAGAATACGCGCCGTTTCAACCGCGATGGCTTTAACCCGCAGAATGCGCATGTCATCCAGGGTGCTGGTAATAATGATCTGCGCGCCAAGCATTTTTCCTATCGACTGCGCGGATTCGTCACTGACGTCTCCTGAAAGCTGAAATGTCAGTTCTTTCCGGATTTTTTCAATATCGCTACGGTCTACCACGACCATCTTGCCGGAGTTGACAAAGAACTGTGTTATCTCCTGACTGACGAAAAGGGCCAAGGCTTCTGTCGGCGCGGAACTGTCAAGTATGGCGACAACGCTGTCGCGTTCCAGATTCTTCTCAAGCTGTGCCGATACATGCGAAATACCCTGCTCAAGGGAATAGGACTGTGCGTGCACGGGAAAGACTATCCCGGCGAGTATAATACCTAGCAATCCCGACAAGACAGCAATACGCGATGAACGAATACTTGTCTGTGCCATCATCGTGAAATCCTCGCCGGCAGAGAACTGTTTCGGGGAAATTCACTCACTTTGGGTACTCCTTGTTTCTGTTCTACAGACACAGTATAGCATCAGTTCCCGAACCGGACATACAAAAAAGAGGCAGACCCGGAGAGCGTGCCGGGTCTGCCAACAAGGAGGAGAAAAACTAACGTGAAGAATTCTTTGACTTTGTATAAACGTCGAAACAAACAGCGGCGAGAAGGACCATGCCCTTGATTGCCTGCTGCCAGTCTACGCTGACACCCATGATGGACATACCGTTATTGAGAACACCCATAACGAGACCACCGACGATGGTTCCAAGTACGGTTCCAACTCCGCCCGACGCGGACGCGCCGCCGATATAACAGGCCGCGATGGCATCGAGCTCAAAGTTGGTTCCGGCTTTCGGAGTCGCGGCGTTGAGCCGTCCGGCTACTACAAGACCGGCAACCGCTGCGAGAAGACCCATATTCGCATATACCCAGAACATGACACGGTGGGTCTTTACCCCGGAAAGGCGCGCCGCCTTTTCATTGCCGCCGAGCGCGTAGATATGCCGCCCGGAGATTGTTTTCTGGGTTATGAATGTGTAGATGAAGATGAGAGACGCGAGAAGAATGAGTACGAGCGGAATACCGTTGTGCGCAGCCAGCAAGAGCGTAAGAGTATTAATCGCAAGAACCACCAGCGCGATCTTGACGATTTCGAGTCCGACCGGGAGCACTTCAAAGTCATACTTCTTCTTGCGTTTCCGCATGTTCAGCTGCACCGCGATGAATATTGCCGAAAGCACGAGGCCGGCGAGTATGGCAATCGCGTTTAATCCGGCGATCTTGAAATCGCCCGGAAGATATCCCGCTGCTATGTTCTGGATACTCTTGGCGAACGGCGCCTTGGTCTGTCCCTTGAGAATGACCATGGTAAGTCCGCGGAAGATGAGCATACCGCCGAGTGTTACAATAAACGGCGGAATTTTCCGATACGCAATGAAATACCCGTGAAAGGATCCAACCAGCAACCCGACAAGGAGGGTCAGAATAATGCCGAGAACAACGGGCATGTGCAGGTCTATCATGAAAACCGCGGCAACCGCCCCGACGAACGCGACTACGGACCCGACCGAAAGATCGACGTTTCCGGTCACGATACACAGGAGCATGCCGACCCCGAGTATGAGTACATAACTGTTCTGTAAAACCAGGTTGGTAATGTTCATCGGCCGGAACAGAATTCCGCCGGTCAATACCTGGAACAGTGCCATGATGAATACGAGGGCGAGCACCATCCCGTACTGACGTATGTTGTTCTTGAAGAATGCGGTAACATTTCCCACTTGTGTTCTCCTTGTTTCCTGTTACACAGCCAGTACAGACTGTATGGTGCGTTTGTGGCTCATGATGCATTTCATGATGCTTTCCTGGGTTGCCTGCGCCCGCGGCAGTTCTCCGGCAATCTCGCCGTCGGTGATGACATAAATGCGATCGCACATACCGAGCAGTTCCGGCATCTCCGATGATATCATGAGTATGGCTTTTCCTTCCGACGCGAGCTTGTTGATTATAGTATAGATTTCATACTTCGCGCCGACATCAATGCCGCGTGTCGGTTCGTCGAGAATGAGCACATCCGGATCGGACATGATCCATTTCCCGAGCACAACCTTCTGCTGGTTTCCGCCGGAAAGACTTTCCACCCGCTGGTCGATGCCCGAACACTTGATATTCAGTTTTTTCCGGTATTCGTTGGATATCAGGTTCTCCTGGCTTTCATCCACGACACCGAATTTGCTCAATTTTTCGAGACTCGGCAGGGTCACGTTGTTCCGGATATCGTCAATAAGAACAAGGCCGTATTTTTTCCGGTCCTCGGTCACATAGGCTATACCGTTGGCAATGCTGTCGCCCACCGAGTTGTTCCGGATTTCAACACCGTTTTTGAATACCCGACCCGAGTGGTTCACGCCGTAGGTTTTTCCGAATATGCTCATGGCGATTTCGGTCCGTCCCGCGCCCATGAGCCCGGCAAACCCGACGACCTCGCCCCTTCTGAGATTGAATGACACATTGTTTACAATAGCACGTGACTCATTCATCGGATCAAATACCGTGAGACCTTCCACCCTGAGTATTTCTTCTCCGGGTGTAGTAGCCCTGCTCGGAAAGCGATCAAGGATTTCCCGACCAACCATGCTCCGGATAAGACGGTCCTCGTCAATTTCATTATCACTATTCGCGACGGTTTCTATTACCTTGCCGTCCCGCAGTATCGTTATGGCGTCCGCGACCCGGGTAACTTCGTTCAGTTTGTGTGAAATGAGAATCGAAGTTACACCGTGCGCTTTCAGATCAACGAGAAGCTCAAGAAGCTTGCAGCTTTCCTCGTCATTCAGCGCCGCGGTCGGTTCGTCCAGAATCAGCAGTTTGACATTCTTTGACAATGCTTTCGCTATTTCCACGAGCTGTTGTTTGCCTACGCCGAGATTGGAAATCTGTGTGTAGGGATTTTCATTCAGCCCGACTTTTTTCAATAATTCTTTCGAGAGGGTCACGGTATCATCCCAGTTGATAATGCCGTTATGCGCCTGTTCATTTCCGAGAAAAATGTTTTCCGCGATGGAAAGATAGGGAATGAGCGCCAGTTCCTGATGGATTATGACAATACCGAGCTGTTCGCTTTCGCGGATATCACGGAAGCGGCATTCCTTGCCGTCAAGAAGGATTTCTCCGTCATAACTTCCATGGGGATACACTCCGCTGAGTATGTTCATCAGGGTAGACTTTCCCGCTCCGTTTTCGCCCACCAGCGCGTGGATCTCATGATTTACAACGGACAAACTGACATTTTCCAGGGCGCGTACGCCGGAAAAATCCTTGGTTATGTCCTTCATTTCCAAAAGTGTTTCAGCCATGAACTCCGCCTTGCATGTGTAAGAGGACCCGGAACATTCCGGGTCCTCTTGTTCTGATACGCTGTTTACTTCAGATCAGCTTCTTTGTAGTACCCGGTATCTATTAATGCTTCACGATAGTTGGTTATGTCAACCGATACCGGCTCTTCCAGGTAGGAAGGAACAATCTTTACACCGTTGTCATAGGTCTTGGTGTCATTCACTTCCGCTGCTTTGCCCTGAAGTACCGCGTCTACCATGCTGGCTGCACGGTTGGCGAGGGTCCGGGTGTCCTTGAATACGGTGTGGGTCTGCTCTCCGGCAAGCATTGACTTGACAGAGGGAAGCTCGGCGTCCTGTCCGGTAACGATCGGCAGTTTCTTTGCACCGCGTCCGTATCCGGCGCTCTTGAGCGCAGAAAGGATACCGATGGAAATACCGTCATACGGGGAAAGAACCGCGTCAATGTTGGCGTTGGTGTAATGTGCGGTGATGATATTGTCCATACGCTGCTGTGCGGTCGCACCGTCCCAGCGCAGGGTCGCAACCTGGGCAAAGTCGGTCTGGTTCGAACGGATCTTGAGCTGTCCTTTCTTGATGTAGGGATTCAGCTGATCCATCGCGCCGTTGAAGAAGAAGTATGCATTGTTGTCGTCGGGTGATCCGGCGAAGATTTCCACGTTGTAGGGTCCCTTTCCTTCTTTCAGTCCGAGTTTTTCAACAATGTAGCCGCCCTGCTGTACACCGACCTTATAGTTGTCGAATGTCGCATAGTAGCTTACGTGCGGGCTGTTGCGGATAAGGCGGTCATAGGCGATTACCGGAACATTCGACGCTGCGGCTTTTTCCAGAACATTCGTCAATGATTCACCGTCGATCGAAGCGATGACGAGACAGTTGACGCCGCGGGTAATCATGTTTTCAATCTGGGCAACCTGGGCATCAATGTTGTCTTCAGCGTACTGAAGAATAACCTTGTAACCCCGTTCTTCCAGGATCTTCTTCATGTTGCCACCGTCCTGAATCCAGCGCTGGGAAGACTGTGTAGGCATGGCGATTCCGACGAGTTTCGCCGATCCCGAATCCTGCTGTCCGCCCGCAAAGAGGGGGACTGCCGCCAGCATGACCATAAGTGCGAGTGCTATGACTGCAATTATCCTTTTCATGGTAACTCCTTCACCTTTTGATTACGATCGTATCTGACCGCTGCGTACGTTCGTTTTTGTGCGTTTTAACCGGTCCCTACTTTCGTTTGTGATTGTATCGTAACCCTGGTCTGGAAATCTGTCAAACAATTTCTGCGTTATCCTACACATTTTTTATTCATGTTGCCCGATGTTCGATTTGGAGTGTATAGTGTACCCATACGGAGGATTCCCCTTGTTTGCGCTTGAACGATACCGTTTCATAGATAAATATCTTGACGAAAAAAAACAGGTGGAAGTACACGCCTTGAGCGAGCTCCTGGATGTGTCCGAAGTTACCATCCGCCGTGATCTCGAGAAGATGGAAAAGAACGGACTTCTGGTCCGTACCCACGGCGGTGCGGTACGCATCGAAGAAGAAGCGGGGGATTCTCCGGAACCGGACAACCAGTTTACAGATCGTGAGGGCAACGCGGTACACCTTGAGCTGATACAGGAAATCGCGGCAACAGCGGCGCGCCTCGTTATGGACGGAGATACCATCATGCTGTTCTCCGGACCGCTTTGCCGGGCACTTGCACGACAACTGCAGGATAAACAATCACTGACAATTCTTACCAACGACATTGATATTGCGTCCGGATTCAGCCGTTCAGGCAATAAACGCCTCGTCCTGCTTGGCGGCGACCTGAATCCCGACGAGCGCGCTGTTTTCGGAACCCTGACCATGGACGATCTCCAGCGGTTTCATGTTGACCGCCTTTTTACCGAGGTGGACGGTTGTGGAAAGAACTTCGAGCTCTCCGTCCATACCCAGGAGAAAGCCATGCTTGTGCGCGAAGGCCGCCAGCGAACGGAGGAATTCGTCATCCTGTGTCTGGCAAGCGGGTTTGAAAAGAGCGCTTTTTACTCATTCGGCTCCGCACGGTCCGGGGACCTGCTGGTGACCGACCGCACCGTTCCCGATGAAATAAAACAGCGGTTCTTTGACGCGAACCTCAGAATGTACACCGCGCCGGATATATTTGAAGGAGCCGTATGACAACAGAGTGCCGGGTTTTCGAACTGAAAAACGTATCAAAACGCTTCAACGAAAGCTTCGCTCTTGACACCATCAATTTGAGCCTGCTCAGCGGTGAGGTTCACGTCATTATCGGTGAAAACGGATCAGGCAAGACCGCCCTCCTCCGCCTCATGGCCGGGCTGTATGCGCCCGACAGCGGAAAGTTCTTCTATAATGGACAGGAACAGCAGTTTCAGGGATTCTCACAGGCACGGCAGCTGGGAATCATGTACCGGCCCCAGGAACCGCAACTCTTCGACAATCTTTCCATTGCGGAGAACCTTTTTTTCGATCATCTCCCCCGCAACAAACTGAGCGGACTCGATACAATACGGTTGTATGACAAAACAAAGAAATTGCTAACCGAGTTGGGTATCACACTCAATCCGCAAGCGCTTGCTGGAACCCTGGGCTACGCCCAGCGCCAGCTCCTGGAAGCGGCAAAAGCCTGTATCGGAAACAACGCGCTTGTTGCACTCGACGAACCGACCGCGTCCCTTGCCGAACCGGAGCGGGAAATTCTCTTTTCCATAGTCCGCCGCCTCCGGGAATCCGGCGCAAGCATTGTTTATGTGTCCCACCGCCTCGATGAGGTGCTTAAAATCGGGGACAAGGTATCCGTCATGCGCCACGGAAAAATCGTGGACACCATGCCAATTGAAAATATAGACAAGAGTTCCCTGGTGCACCGTATGACCGGCGAACTTATGACAGAGCGATATCCCCGTTTTACCGTGCCGAAGGGGAACGCGCTTCTGGAAGTGCAAAATTTGCACAGCGGCCACATATTGCGCGGTGTAACCTTTACCCTGAAAAAACAGGAAATACTCGGAATTACCGGACTGATGGGATCGGGCAGGACGAGGCTCGCGCAATGCCTCTTCGGTGCGGTCGAACCCTCACGGGGGACAATTCTGCTGGACGGGAAACCGGTCCGGTTCCGCTCGCCGCAGGATGCCCTGAACCGGGGCATCGCGCTCGTTCCGGAAGACCGCGTGGAAAACTGCATCCTCCGCAGCCAGGATCTCGTCCTCAATCTTACGGTCGCCAGTCTCAGACGGTTCAAGAAGACGACCGGCCTTGATTCTGCGCACATGTTCTCCCTGGTCAAGGACTATTCGGACCGTATCGGGCTCCGCCCGGGAAAACCCGGAGACTATCCCGAATTCTATTCAGGCGGTAACCAGCAAAAAGTCTCCGTTGCCCGCTGGCTCGCCAAACGGTCCCGCATCTACATCTTTGACGAGCCGACCAAGGGTATCGACGCGTCATCCAAGGTGGATGTGTACAATGCGATATCCGACATGGTGTCCAAAGGAGCCTCGGTCATATTGGTTTCGTCAGACATGGAGGAAATACTCGGCATGTGCGACCGGGTCCTCGTACTCACCGGCGGAAAAATCGTCTGCGACCTTCCCCGGGACAAAGTAACCCAGGAACAGATACTCGAGTACGCTACCGGTGAAGAAGAATGACTTTCCCGCGTTTGTCCTTGAAATCTCCCGGCGATGTCCAGTATCCGAACGATACATTGTTTATCCACATGGCACTGTCGGACCGGGATTCTCTCGCCGTCAATTCGGCAAGGGATCCGGAGCGTGTACAACCGGGAACTGTAAGCGCCACAACTATTGATAGCGATGAGCTTTCCTCGACAATCTCTCCTCTGTCATGGAATGTCATCAGGGTACGATTCGACAGCATGCAACAATAAGCAGGTAAAAAAACAATTGCAGCAAGCACCATGCTTGCTGCTTTTTTTTACCGCTTACCGCTTACCGCTTCCGGTACTCGGTATGCAGCAGTTCATGCGAAAGATGCCCGAGGGGTTTGCCGAAGAACTCGGTGTACAGCGTTTTAATCGCCGGATTCTCGTGGGATTTCCGCAAGGGGAGCAGCTCGTCTTCCCGGTAAATGGCAGCCTTTCGTTTTTCCCGTTTTTCCCAGGTCGGAGCGACCGGCTGTCCGCCACCGCCGATGCAGCCACCGGGACAGGTCATGATTTCCACAAAGGCGTAGTCACTTGTTCCCGCGGCAATCTCATCGAGAATGATCCGGGCGTTTTTCAGGGTATGCGCTACGGCAACTTTCAGCTTTTTGTCGCCTACTTGCAGCGCCGCGCTCTTGATACCGTTAAAACCACGGACCGCTTCAAGTTCCAGCTTCGGAAGCGGAGTCCCGGTGGCCACTTCATACGCGGTTCTGACCGCAGCTTCCATGACACCGCCGGTTGTGCCGAATATGACCGCGGCGCCGGTGCTTTCACCCAGGGGATTGTCGAAGGCTTCCTCGGGAAGCGACGTAAAATCGATACCGGCTCGCTTTATCATCCGGGCAAGTTCCCGGGTGGTGAGAGCAAAATCGACATCGTAATAGGGACTGTCCTTTTTCCCTTTCTCCTTCCACCACTTCCATGCATCCCGCATTTCCGGTCGCTTCGCTTCAAACTTCTTGGCGGTACAGGGCATGATGGAGACCACGACAATCTTTGACGGGTCAACACCCGCTTTTTCGGCCCAATATGTCTTCGCAACGGAACCGAACATCTGCTGGGGCGACTTGCAGGACGAAAGATGCGGAACCAGATCGGGATAGAAGGTTTCTATGAACGATATCCAACCCGGCGAACAGGAGGTGAGCATGGGAAGCGCACCGCCGTTTGATAGACGGTGAAGCAACTCTGTTCCCTCCTCCATGATGGTCAGGTCGGCGGTAAACTGGGTGTCGAATACCTTGTTGAAGCCGAGGCGCCGGAGCGCGGTAACCATTTTCCCGGTGACCAGGGAACCATCCCTCATACCCAGTTCTTCGCCGAGCGAAGCCCGGATGGCTGGCGCTGTCTGCACCACAACGGTGAGTTCCGGGTCATGGAGAACATCGAATACTTCGGCGGTTTGGTCCCGTTCGGTGAGCGCACCGGTCGGGCAGACCACCGTACACTGCCCGCAGGAAACGCAGACCGACTCGCTCAGGGCTTTGTCCATGAACGGTGCGATACGGGTTTTTATCCCGCGTCCGGCGAAATCAATGGCGGCGACCGACTGAACTTCGCGGCACACCGCGACGCATCGGCCGCAGAGTATGCATTTGTTGTTGTCCCGCATGACGCCCCAGCCGATGAAGTCGGTCGGAACCGTTTTTTTTGTCTGCGGAAAGTGCTGTTCGGTTATGCCCATCTGTGCGGCAAGCGCCTGGAGCTCGCAACTTTCGCTCCGCAGGCAGGTAGGACACTCGAACGGATGGTTCGCCAAAATGAGTTCGGTTACCGTCTTTCGCGCCCGCATGACCCGCGCGGTGGCCGTGTGAATTTTCATTCCGGAGGTAACGGTCTGCACACACGAGCGCACCAGACTCTTCGCCCCCTCAACTTCAACCACACAAATACCGCAGGAAGCATTCGAGCTTACCTCCTCTAGATGACATAGTGTGGGGATTTTAATTCCGGCGCTCTTGCACGCGTTCAGTATCGTGGTTCCCGCCGGTACGGCAACCGTCCGGTTATCGATGGTTACTACAATCATGTTGTCACTGTTCATTGTTCTCTCCTAGCGCCACGGACTTCTCGCGTTGTTCCGGACATCACAGCGCAAACACCGTGAAGCTTCCTGCAGAGCCTGCTCACCATTGTATCCGAGAGAGATCTCCTGGAAATTACCCCGCCGCTGGTCGGGCGGCACACAGCGAGACCGGTTCATTTTACCCTTTCCCGGTTCCTCCGGAATCTCGTTCCGGTAGGTAAAATCGGCGAAAAGACTTGAAAACACATCACGGGCCATGAGTTCACGGTCAACGGCCCGGGCAGTCTGTTTGCCCATGCCCATCGCTTCGGCGGCTGTCGCCGGTCCTGAGACCGCATCCCCTATTGCCCAGACAGTTCCCTTGAGAATCCCTGAGAATCCGGATGTTTTAAGGCGCCCGTCCTTGTGAACCGGGAGTCCTTCCTTTGCCAGGAATGCCGAGTCCACGGTTTCGCCCACCGCTACAAACACATCGTCGCAGGGGATTTCCACCGTCCGGTCCGTCGCGATGGGACGGGGCCGTCCGGTTACATCGATCCCGCCGGATTTCATAACCCGGAACCGTACGGACCGGATACGTCCCTTGTCGCCGAGAATTTCCTCCGGGGACAGCATGTATTCAAAGCGAATGCCTTCCTGCTCGGCTCCCTCGAGTTCGAGACTGTTCGCCGGCAGATCCTTGCGGGACCGGCGATAGGCGACGGTAACCTCGCTGTCCAGCCGATACAGGGTACGAGCCACATCAATGGCCACATTTCCCCCGCCGATAACGAGCGTCCGGCGGCCGGGTTTTCCGGTTTTTCCGGAAGCGAAGGCTTCAAGCCATTCATATCCCCGGTGTACCCCGGCGAGGTTTTCTCCCGGAATACCCAACTCGCGCTCTCCATGAGCGCCAATGCCGACGAGAACCGCGTCATGCTGCGACGACAAATCCTTCAGGGTCATATCCCGCCCGATGCGCTTGTTGAACACAAACCGGACTCCGAGTTTTTTCCAGAGCTCCAGCTCCTTGTCGAGCACATCCTTCGGCAGCCTGTACGAGGGGATTCCATATCGGAGAATGCCGCCGGCCTTTCCATGAGCCTCATACACGGTTACCTCATGACCCAGACGCGCCAGATAGAACGACGCGGAAAGGCCCGCAGGCCCCGCGCCGACAATGGCAACCGTCCGGCCGGTCGCGGGTTTTTTCTCCTTGACCAGTTTGGTCCACACATCCTTTTCGCGTCCCATCTTGTACATGGTATCGGCGAGGTACCGGTGAATCTCGCCTTGAGCGACCGATTCGTCCAGGGTATCCCTGCGACAACGCATCTGGCAGTGGAAATGACAGATACGACCCATGGTTCCCGGAAGTGGATTGTCCCGGAGCGTCAGTTCAAACGCGTCCTCGATCCGTCCCTCCTGCAGAAGGGCGAGATAACCGGGAATGTTCATGTGGAGCGGGCAGGAGTTTTCGCACAACGCCTCGAAGAGGCTTTCACAAACCCCGGCCTCACAGCGTTTTTCGTCAATATGCATGAGATATTCGTCACGGAAATACTTGAGTGTGGTGAGTACCGGATTCGCCGCGGTTTGGCCCAGACCGCAAAGCGCCGAGTCTCGTACCGTGAGAGCAATACGTTCGAGATCGTCGAGATCTTCACGACGCGCCCGTCCTTCCGTAATGTCGGTGAGAATCCGGAGCATCTGGGAGAGTCCTTCCCGGCAGGGCGCGCACTTGCCGCAAGATTCGGCCGAGGTAAAACTGACAAAGTACCGGGCTACGTCCACCATGCAGTTTTCCTGGTCCATCACCACCATGCCGCCCGAACCCATGATCGCGCCGAGGGCGTTGAGGGATTCATAGTCCACGGGCGTTCCGAATTCGCCCGCCGGGATGCATCCTCCGGAAGGACCGCCGGTTTGAATGGCGCGAATTTTATTCAGGGCGCCGGCACCCTCCCCCATTCCATACACAATCTGGTTCAGGGGTGTCCCGAGCGGAAGTTCCACAAGGCCGGTGTTGTGAACCTTGCCGACCAGGGAAAAAACCTTGGTCCCCGGACTCTTTTCGGTACCGATTGATTTGAAGAGTTTCGGACCGGCGCTTACGATTACCGGAACATTGCTCCAGGTTTCCACATTATTTATGTTGGTGGGAAATCCGAGGTACCCCTTCTGGGCAGGAAACGGAGGACGGGGCACCGGACGGCCGGACTGCCCCTGGGCGCTCGCGATGAGCGCGGTTTCCTCACCGCAAACGAACGCGCCGGCGCCGCAGACCGACGTGAGGTCAAAGGAAAAATTGCTTCCCATGATATTCTTGCCCAAAAATCCGTGGCGTCGCGCATCGTCGAGCGCTTTCTGCAGCCGCTGTACCGCGAGCGGGTATTCCGCGCGGACATAAATGAATCCGCCCGTTGCCCCGGTCGCGTACGCGCCGAGAATCATGCCCTCAATGAGCATGTGCGGATCGCTTTCTATCGCATTGCGGTTCATGTAAGCGCCAGGATCGCCCTCGTCTGCATTGCACACGACGAATTTCTGTGCGCCTTCATTTTGCCGCATGAGTTTCCACTTGATGCCGGTCGGAAAACCGGCCCCGCCGCGTCCCCGGAGGTTCGCTTCAGTTACGATATCAATAACATCTTCCGGATTGAGCTCTCCGACCGCACGGGCAAGCGCACGGTACCCCCCGATTGCGATATATTCCTCGATACTCTCGGGATCTATCATGCCCGAATCCCGGAGTATCCACTTTTCCTGTCCTTTAAAAAAGGGAATCTCGTTCCATTCGGGAACGTCCTCAAACCCCTCACCGAATACCGCGCTGCCGGTACGAAAATCCCACCGACTGATCTTCGCCCGCGCCTTACGTGAGAGCTTCAGGAGCGCTCCGGGGTCGGTCGCAGCAGTGATATACTTTTTCGCAGATTTCGCAGCAGCCTGCGTAAAAAGAAGAACCGGGTTTCCGGGCGTGTAGATCATGAGCAGAGGTTCTTCGGCGCAAAAACCGAAGCATCCGGTACGCTTTATATTCACTCCGGTTTCAGCAGCAGCTGTTTTCAGGGCTTCAAATAGCTCCATGGCACCGTTCCCGATACCGCAAGTACCAAGGCCTACAGAAATTTGCGCTTTCTTCGGCACGACACCGGCTAGTCCCTTTTTGGCGGATTTATCGAGCGTTGCGGCTGTCATTTTTTGCCTCCTTTGCGGAGGCCGTTAATCAGACTACAAAGCTGGCTGACGGTAACCCGTGAGTAGATGACGCCGTCTACTTCTACCACGGGCGCAAGCGCGCATTGCCCGAAACAGGCGACGACCCGCACAGTAAAAAGGCGGTCCGCGGTGGTAAACACGGTTTCCTCGTCTTCCCGGAAATCAGGAACTCCCATGAGCGCCATTGCTTCACGGAGAAGATTCAGCGAGCCGCGGGTATGACAGGCGGTTCCTCGACACACGGTTATGGTATGCTTTCCCTGGGGTGAAAGATTGAAGTAGGAATAGAAGGTTGCCACCGACCAGACTCGGGACAGGGGAACACCGGTGACTTCCGAAACCATGGTTAGAGATTCTTCGCTCAAAAAACGGCACTCGTCACTATCCTGAACGGTTTCAAGAATGGTTAAAAGCGCGCCGGGCTGGTCCCGGTAGTGCTCATGAAGAGTTTTGATCCGCTTCCGGAGCGTTCCCGGAGAAGCGGCAAGTGTCTTTTGCATGATCAGCCTCCCAATATGCCCCGTTTCCGGTGTACGCAAGGCGGGAAGAACAGCTGACTGACCCTGATGTAAAGGGCTGTGCAAAATGCGGACAATAACGCCAAAATATTACGTTAAATCCTTATCTATAAGTAGTGCATGAAATCCGGGATAACGCAAGGGAATTTTGACGGATTCGTTCATTTCCGATTCATCATAAGAGTGGAATAATACGAGTTTTTAGACATTTTATTTTATTTTTTGACTGGCACAATTTATACTCTCAAAAGTGCATATGCACACAAGAGCAACGAACGAGAACGAGAAGGAGAAGAAACATGAGAAGAATGACGAGTATCGTGGCCCTGGGCCTGGCGGTTATCGCGCTGGGTATCGGATGCGTCTCGACGAATCCCTACATGGAGAAGGGAACCCCCGAATTCGCATCAGTTACCGAAAAGGTAATCGGAACCTGGAATGTAACCGAATTCCTCAAAGGCAACAAGGAAGTACTGGGACCAACGTTTGAAAGTGCACAACTTTCTCTCGATCCGGCAACCGGTGTGGCAACCTTCACCCTTACCATGAACAAGGACCTTATCAAGTCAAAACTTGCAGACTGGAAAAAGAACTATCCCGACCTCACTGTAACCAGGTACAACATCATTTCTACCGCTACCTAGCGTGTGGACAAAAAGGGCGAAACAATCTTTTTTGAACCGGTTGACTCGAACATCGACATTGCCGGATCCGGAAAAAACTTTGAAGGATTCTATGGATATGAGCGGACCAAGTTCGAAATGACCAAGACCGCCAAGGAGAATCTCGGCGGAGGTCTTGCCGGATTGCTTGCAGCCAAGGTTGTTGGAGATGCCACCGCGGAAGCCACCGGTACGGCCGACTACTTCGTACAGCCCACATGGGGCATCGGCTACTGGATCTTTGATCTGAGCGATAGCGGTTATGTTCTTGATACCAAGACCGGATCGAAGTTTACCCTGAGAAAATAACAAACTGCTATCAAAATTGTTGAAACCAAAAACAGATAGATAACGATCAAACTACAAGATGCCGGGCGACCCAACCGTTGCCCGGCTGCCCTTTTTCGGGTACCACACCCGTCCGGAAACACACAACCGGCGGGTTTTTCTTCCTTCTTAACCAAATTTCTTCCATCCACTCAGCCTGCTGCACCTGATGAGTCCACACATGACGCTTCGTGTATAACCGTTCGAATGCGTTTCGGGCCTCTTTCGCTGCAAGAAGTCCGACCATATCCGCATGCGTCTTCGTTTCCGCCCGCGCCACCCGGTTGTCGATTCGGTAGGGCTTGCGGAAGGTGTGGTATCCGAGCGTTATCACCATCCGCGCCATCGTCATCCCTACTTCCCGATCTCCCCGGACCGTCTCCCGACAATGCGCCGCCGAGTTCTTCCGGATCTCCCGGTCAAGATAGTTCACCGGGAACAGGGGATTCTTTCTCGTCCGGGGAAGGCGGGAACTGACCGTCCGGTGTTCGACGAGATGAAGTTCGCTCAGGTGTCGCCACTCGGGAAGATCCTTGAGGGCCGTCTTGTACTCCGTCTTCTCGTCAGTATTGAGGATAAAGGGCGATAGCTCCGGCCGGTTCATATAGAGCGACAGGATGTCACGAAAGATGGTTCTACAAGAGGTGACGAGCGAGCGCGGCTCTGGACGCCAGATAGTGTCGAGGACGGTCCGGTTCTTCTTTTGTACGTCGGTCATTCGTCCACGTCGACGAAAGAGGGAGAGCGTGAACGCGTACGGCACCTGCGAGGTACAACCGACAGCGATATTGAAGTTGTCAGGGATGTACTGACTCCGAAGATAGGACTCAATGCCGTCGAAAGCGATGTCCTCCTCGAGGGGAAAGTTGACGAGTGAGGTGTCGAAGAGATTGAGGTAGTTCCGGGAGAGCCGGAGGGTACGATTCTTGATGACCGGGTAGGATACCCCGAGAGCTCGGGCGATCTGGCGGTAGCCGGCACAGGAATTGAGTCGGTCGTCGAGGTCACGAAGGTTGATGGGAAGATGGGTCCAGTAGTTGATGGAGAAGGTCTGGGTTGATGAGGTCGTACCGCAGTGTTTGCAACGGAAGCGTCGGGTCCTTCCCCGGGCTAGGGATGAGAAGAAGCCATAACGATAGTACCAGGGGCTCGTCCGGGCGAGCTTCCGGTTGTGGTAGGGACAGTCGGGATTTGGACAGAACTCTGGCCGGCGAACCGGGCGTCCAGCGGACAATCGTCCGCCGTGTTGTAACATGTATACCTCCCCGCAGAGAGGTATATAGAGTAAATCAGGACAGAATGGCCAGGAATTCAAGCTTTTTGGGCAAGATTATTTCAACAATTTTGATAGCAGTTAAAAAGAACGAGACTCCACAGGGCGAACCTGCGGAGTCTCATTGGGCAATACTGGAATCGAACCAGTGACCCCCACGATGTCAACGTGATACTCTAACCAGCTGAGCTAATTGCCCGGAAATCTCCGAATTGAGGACAGAGGTACTATACCGGTTTTATCCCGTTTGCGTCAAGACGGATTACCCGTTATACTGATACCCATGGAGGAAACTATGTGTACAGAACCAATGTTTTATGTTTGCAAAAAATGCGGTAACCTCGTCGGCATGATCCATGCATCCGGCGTTCCGATGATCTGTTGCGGCGAAGAAATGACCGCGTTAACCCCGAATACGGTAGACGCAGCCCAGGAAAAGCATGTTCCGGTAATCACCGTAAACGGTTCCACGGTAACGGTCAAGATCGGATCCGTTGAGCATCCCATGACGGAAGAACATTACATCCAGTGGGTGTATCTTGAAACCGAAAAGGGCGGTATGCGCAAATGCCTCAATCCCGGCCAGAAACCCGAAGTTACCTTCGAGCTCACTGCCGACGACAAGGCGCTTGCGGCGTTTGAGTTCTGCAATCTTCATGGATTGTGGAAGGCAACGGTGTAAGGATTTTCCTTACCGCAACCATGCAACCCGGTACCTGACGTACCGGGTTTTTTTGCGCTCTCTTGACTTTTTTTTGCCCGTTTGCTATTTTGTTTTTACCGATTAACACGCGGCGGTGGTGGAATTGGTAGACACGCCAGCTTGAGGTGCTGGTGCTCGAAAGGGTATGGAAGTTCAAGTCTTCTTCGCCGCAAAAACCTTCGCAAGTCTCTTGCGAAGGTTTTTTTATTGCCCTTTCAGGCATTCGGCAGTAACCTATATAGAGAAGGGAGGCATAATATGTCAGATACTCAAAACAAGTCAGAAAAAACCGAAACCGATGAACTTCCGGTATGCACAAAATCGTTTGATCCGGAAAGTCAGCGTCTCCAGGACGACGACTCCCCGTGCGTGGATGGAGAAAACAGGGACCAACAATAGCGATTTTGTCAGGTTTTATAGTACAGAATGTCCTGCCGATCTTCTTCCTTGAGGCCTTTGAGCAAATGAAGCTCATGTGAGGCTTTTTTGGTTTTTACGGACCGGTAGGGTACGAGACCCGTGGAGGCGAGCTTGTGATTTATCACGAGCTCGTCTTTTTTTGCGAGCGCCTGCATGCGGCAGGCAAGGTTTATTCCATACCCTATGTAATCACGGTATTTGAGCTGGGAAATCTCGGCTGAAATTTCGTATTTGAAGACCTTGTCGCTCACCAGCGCTCCGGCGAACCCGAGTCCTTCGTACGGGGTAAAGAGTTCTTCGTTGACAAAGTCACAGTAGGTATCAAAAACCTGGAGCGCTTCCTGAACGTTCTTTTCGTTGGTATCGTCCCAGATGATGATGGCGCCGTCTCCCATCAGTTTGTAGTAGGAACAACCAAAAGCGAACTGGTTTACGCAGGAAAGAAAGTTCGAGGTAAAATCCTTGATGAGGGCAAATACATCCTCTTCCCGGTTATTACACAGAAAATTGCTGAAGTTGCGCACGTCCACCACCAGGATGAGCGCGTCCGGTTCAACCTGGTCAAGATACACGTTGTCAAAGATATCCACCGGCATCTTGCGCAATCCCTGATAGACCGAGGTATCCAGCTCAAGTTCTTTTCCTTCTATCACCTCGAGGCGTACCGGCGTGTCGAGCATACTGCCGACCACCGCGGTGATGCAGGCATCTGTCGGAAAACACTCAAGGGATTTCCGATGTATAAAGCGCGGCACGGCTTCCTTCGCGTCGGCAACAACAAGAATGTTTTCCGGTTCAAATGAAATTTGAAGCATCCATTGATCCTGTCCGTTTTCAGGATCAACGGGAATTGCGCGAACCAGGCGGTTTTTCAGTGATGCGAACATGGCAGTAATTATAGCACAAAATCTCCAAAATGAGGTCTTTTACGGTGCAGGGAATTCAGGTACATCAGGAGGAATCTCTCCATTAACAGGAAGCGCAATGATAAACACGGTGCCCTTGCCCGGCAACGATTTCACCGAGAGTTTCCCCTTGTGTTTGTTCACGATAATGTCGTACGAAATGCTCAATCCAAGACCCGTCCCCTTCCCCGGTTCCTTTGTGGTAAAAAATGGGTCGAAAACCTTTTGCAAGATCTCCCGGGGAATTCCCGGACCGTCATCGCGGATAGTCATGGTCACCCATTCATCGTTGCTTTCCGTATGTACGGAGATCACGTCTTTCTCGCTCCGGTTCTGATCGGCTATGGCCTGTGCCGCGTTAACCAGAATGTTCAAAATAACCTGATTGATTTCACCGCCGCGGGCATGGATTTGTGGAACGTCGTTGAGATCTTTCCGTACATCTGCCACATACTTGATCTTGTTCCAGGCAACAACGAGCGTACTTTCAAATCCGGTATTAATATCGTAGAGTTCAACAGCCGTTCCTTTGTCGGCCCGGGAAAAGTTCATGAGATTGGAAACGATCTCCCGGATGCGCTGATAGCCCTCGTCATTTTCACCGAATATGGTCTGTGCCTCGTCAAGAATGTACCCGGTGTCGTACTGTCGGAAAATTTCGTTAACCGGCTCTAGGTCAAGTTCAACAAGAGCTGTAAAGACTTCTCGTAATTTGCAGCAATACTTTTTGAGCATGGTCTGGTTGCTTACCAGAAAACCCAGGGGATTGTTGATCTCGTGGGCGACTCCGGCGGCAAGTTGCCCGATCGACGCCATTTTCTCATGCTGGATCATGATATTACGGGTTTCCTGAAGCTTGGTGTTCATTTCGGAAAGTTCCAGGTTCATCTTCCACAATTCCTGTTCTGTTTTGACCCGGTCCGAGATGTCCCGGATAATTCCCTGTACTTCAAGAATTTCGCCGTTCTTGCCCAGTACCGCATGGGCGGTTTTGGTGCAATAGAGTGTGGAACCGTCCATCCGCTTGAGGATTACTTCAAAGTTGTCAAGCTGACGTATATCAAACAGTTTTCGCTTGAAGTAATCATACATCTCCTCGCTGTGGAAAAAGTGCTTGATTGATTTACCAATAACCTGTCGGGGATCATCCGCGCCAAGTAGCCGCAAACCGGCCTGGTTGATGCTTGTAATCACGCCCTCGTCATCATGGGTGTAAATCATCTCGCGCGAGAGCCGAAAAAAGGTAACCATCCGCTCCTGGAAGAGCTTTCTCCGCGTCTCCTGCAATTCCTGAAACGGTCCGGAACCGGTATCGTGCTGACTACTGGATTGTTGCGGTAACGATGGTGACATTCTCGGTAAATTCCTTTTCACCGCTTGCCGAAAGGGCGGCGGAGAGCAGCCGTTTGTGATACTGTTCCCCCGTGGGAACTTTGGCCAGAATTCCCGTCACAGGGCCGTTAATCCCGTTGGTAATCCCTCCGGTGTACAGCAACAGGGTATCTCCCTGATTCATGTCAATTGATTTCTCGGGGTACATGACCGACCGGGCACTCCCGATCGGAGACCCAGCCACGGGCAGCTCCCTGATGGCCGTTCCGGTGACAAGAAAGGGATGGGCATGATTTGCGTTTGCGTATTTGAGTGTTTTTGTACGAACGTCCAGTACACCGGCAAATAAGGAAATTACCACCGGATCGGTCGCTCGGAATTCGAACTGCATGCGTTTATTCAGCCATGCAAGGAAGTCGGCCGGGGAAATGTCCTTGCCGATAAGACCGCGCATGTATTCGGGATAGATAATCGCCTTGAGGATGGCGGTAATCATGGCGGCACGAACTCCGGTATTCTGGACAGTTCCGATGAGCAGGAAATAGCGGTCCGCTCCGATGGAAATAACGTCATAATAGTCACCGCCGCAAAAAAGCCCCGGAGACGGACGATAGGTTACCCGAAACTCCACACCCTGGATGGACGGCAAATTCGGCCGCAGGATGGTTTTCTGGAGTTCACCGGCAAGCCGGAGCTCTTCGTTCATGAGAATGGCGTTTCGCTCGTTTTTTCGCTTGTTTTCGTTGAACTCCCAGGCTTTGTTTACTTCGGCAAGGAGGGCCTCGGAATCCCAGGGTTTGAGCATGTAACTGAACAGACCGGTTTTTACCGCCTTGATGATCTCTTCCGTTTCGGAATAACCGGTAAGCATCATGGTCAGAATATCCGGATAGCGTTCCTTGACTTCGGCGAGAAAATCGGACCCTTTCATTTCCGGCATGCGCAAGTCAGAAATGATGATCTCGATCGCGCCGCCATGTTTCTCGACGATCTGCAGCCCTTCCTTTCCGGAAGTAGCAACGAGCACATCAAGACCACGCTCCCGTGCCCACTCATGAAGTTCACGCTTGAGAGCGAGAAGTATGTTCCGTTCATCGTCGACAAGAAGAATGGTTCGTGTTGTTTCTACCATGGTCTGCAAACCTCCACATGTACCTACTATAGTGCACTGCGGTGGAGATTTCAAATCAGACCGCGGCCGCTCCTGCAACGATTCCTTCTATATTCAGGGGAATGACGCGGGCTTTCGCTCCCGGGAAAAATGCGGCAAGCGCTTCTTCCAGGTTTTCCAGCACAATCGCGCCGGTTTTTTTCGCGAGAGCGCCGAGCATGACCATGTTGGCGATCCGCACATTGCCGAGCCGTTCGGCGATTGCCGTGGCCGGAACCCGGAGAACCGAAACACGCTGTTCAAGTTCCGGAGTAATGGCCGAGTCGGGTACAAGAGAAGAATTGACGATCAGCAGACCACCGTCCCGGAGATTCCGGGAGCCGGCTTCAAGGCTGTCCGCGCTCATGACCACCGAAGAATCGGCAGACGAAAGAACCGGGCTCGCTATCTTGCCGTCAGAGAGGATACAGCTCGCGCGGGCTATGCCGCCGCGTTTTTCAGCACCGTAGAACGGAAAAAAAGTTACATCCCGGCCCTGTTTCATGCCGAGGGATACCCATATCTGGCCAAGAGAGATGATTCCCTGGCCGCCGAAACCCGAAAACAAGGTCTTTTCGGTCATTTCTGTCCTCCCCGGCCGGCGATGTCGTCCGGCAGTTCATTCTTGATCTCTCCGAGCGGAAATACCGGAACCATCGCGTCTTCAATCCAGGAGACAGCGTCCACCGGATTCATGCCCCAGTTTGTTCCGCAGGGCGACAGCACTTCCACCATGGAAAAGCCAACACCGGCCATCTGGGCGGTAAACGCCTTTTTCAGATAGCCCTTGAGTTTCTGCACGTTCGCCGGCGTGGTAACCGTTCCCCGTGCGAGATACCGGGTGCCTTCAAGCGTCGCGAGCATTTCGCATACCCGTATGGGATACCCCATGCCGGCGGCTCCGGGATCGCGGCCCAACGGCGCGGTGGCCGCTTTTTGACCGACCAGGGTGGTCGGCGCCATCTGGCCGCCGGTCATGCCGTAAATCGCATTATTGACGAACACCGTGGTGAACTTTTCCCCGCGGTTCGCCGCGTGAATGATCTCGGCGGTCCCGATGGCGGCAAGATCGCCGTCTCCCTGATAACAGATAACGAGATGATCATTCAGTACCCGCTTGATGCCGGTCGCCGCGGCAGGAGTCCGGCCATGTGCCGGCTGAACCGAGTCAAAATCAAAATACAGATCCGCCCAGATGGCGCATCCGACCGGATTGGTAATAATCGCCCGATCGCGCAGCCCCATCTCGTCGATAAGCTCGCAGATGATGCGGTGAACGACTCCGTGTCCGCAACCCGCACAATATTTCGTCTGTACCGGCACCATGCTTTCCGGGCGCTTGGCTACAATTTTCATTTCAATCCCTCCAGAATACTGCAAGCTTTTCCAAACACTTCTTCCTCGGTAGGAATAACCCCGCCCGCGTGGGGAAGCAAATGAACCGGAACCTTGCCGGCGGTCGAAAGGCGCACATCCTCTACAAGCTGGCCCATGCTCATCTCGACGGTCAACAGCGGAATTCCGCGATCCGCGAGTCCGGCAAGCGCCGTCTCCGGGAACGGCCACAGGGTTATCGGCCGGAACAAACCGAGCTTGATGCCCTGTTTGCGTGCCATTTGCACTGCACCGAGACAGACCCGGGCCGAGGTGCCGTACGCGACAAGAACCAGGTCGGCATCATCACAGGACGTCATTTCAAATCTGACTTCCTGCTCCCGAATTTGTTGGTATTTTTCATACCGCTGCATAACCAGCGCTTCAAGTTCCTCGGGAACCAGATTAATGGAAGTAATATGACGGGCGGGACGAACGTTTCCGTCGGCTCCGCGGTTTTTTCCCATGCCCCCGACCGCCCAGGACGACTTGTCCGGCAGGCTTTCCGCGGCTTTCCGCGGCGGCAGCGTAATGGATTCCATCATCTGTCCGATAACTCCGTCCGCAAGAATCAGGGCAGGCATCCGCCACCGGTCGGCAAGATCGAAAGCCAGCGCGGTAAGATCGGCCGCTTCCTGGACTCCGTCCGGAGAGAGAACAATCACATGATAATCACCATGACCGCCCCCGCGGGTGGACTGAAAATAGTCGCTCTGCGCAGGCGCGATGGACCCGAGACCCGGGCCGCCGCGGACAACATTCACATACACCAGCGGCAAATCCGCGCCGGCGGCATAGGAAATGCCCTCCTGTTTGAGGCTGATTCCCGGACTCGACGAACTCGTCATCGCCCGCGCGCCGGCCGCGGCTGCCCCGTATACCATATTGATGGCTGAAACCTCGCTTTCCGCCTGGATAAACACCGTACCCGGGCCCGTGAGATTCGCGGCCATGTAGGCGATCAGCTCATTTTGCGGCGTAATGGGATAGCCAAAATACGCGGTACAGCCGGAGCGGATCGCTGCCTCGGCGATCGCTTCGTTTCCCTTCATCAATACCCGTTCACCGTCATGACTCATCATGCGTCTCCTTCGTCAACATACACCGTTATGGCACAGTCGGGACAAACCCGGTAACAGGACGCACAGCCAGTGCAGGCATCCGGCGTACCGGCGATTACAGGATACACACCCGAGCTGTTCATCGCGGTATCTTCCGCAAGAACTCCAAAAGGACATGCGCGGATGCACAGCAGACATCCCTTGCATAGTTCCCGATCAATTGTGACTGAGCCTTTTCTCATGGCAACCTCCGAAGATCTCAAGGCTATTCAGTATGACACTAAAAGTCTTTTTTGTCATCTTGACATATTGACAATTAATGCATATGTGCTATTTTTATCGTGCAACCATTTCTGACAACCGTTGGTCATATAAGGTTGCACCTGAAAAGGCAAAATTTTGCGCAAGGAGTTTTTTGATATGGCCTTTGAGATAGTAGCAACCGGACACTACGTTCCGGCAAATCGGGTTACCAATGATGATCTCGCCCGTACCATAGATACCAGTGATGAATGGATCCGGTCCCATACCGGTATCGGATCTCGCCATGTAGCCGCCGAAAATGAAGCATCGAGCGATCTCGCCTTCCAGGCGGCCTTGAATGCTCTTGAACAACTGTCTCCCGGCAATCCCATGGAAGCGGCGCAGACCATTGACCTCGTCGTTGTGGGTACCTCCAGTCCGGATTACTACGGATTCCCCTCCTGCGCGTGCATTGTGCAGGACAAGCTCAAACTGGAAAAAATCGGTGCGTTTGACGTGGTAGCCGCATGTTCGGGGTTTGTGTATTCCCTGGACGCGGCGGCAGGCATGCTCCGCCATGGTAGAAAACGTGCGCTGGTCATCGGTACCGACGTCCTTACCAAAATAACCGACTGGAGCGACCGCGGAACCTGCGTGCTCTTCGGCGACGCTGCCGGGGCCGCCATTCTTGATAAAACGGACGCTCCCGAGGAAGGGCCCGGCCGCCGCGGAATTATCCGTTCGATTCTCGGTTCCGAAGGCGCCGGAGCGCAGGAGCTCATGTGCGAACGGGGCGGTACCCGAAATCCCTACAAGGCCGGTGAAACCCTGGACAAGGGCATTGTCCTTTCCATGAACGGACAGGCGGTCTACAACTTTGCCGTGAGGGCGTTTACCGATACCATCCAGGATTTGCTGGACCTCGAAGGTCTTTCCGTCGACGATGTGAAGAAAATCATTCCCCACCAGGCAAACATGCGCATTATCCGCGCCGCCGCCCGCCGCCTCAAGATCCCGGAAGACAAGTTCTTCATGAATATCGAAAAATACGCCAACACATCGAACGCGACCATTCCGGTGGCACTGGACGAATATGCCCGTTCCGGCGATCTTCTGCGCGGGGACCTGATAATGACGGTAGGATTCGGCGGCGGACTTACCTACGCCGGCAACCTCATGGTGTGGTAACAGTAAAAAGGGTTTACCGGTAACCGCTTTATGCCGATTATGGGTATGGGGGTTACCATGAAAATCTTTCAATCAATTCGACCGGTTTTTGTCATGCTGACGGCCGGTTTTCTCTTTTCTGTTTCCTGCGTCTCAACGCCCGCTGGTCCGGGAACTTCCACCGGCGGCAACGAAGACATTTTCGCCCTGGTTGAACAGGGTCGGACCGCAGAAGTCAAAAGCCTTTTTTCCGACAGTAATGCCATAAACAAGAAGAATCAGGATGGCGAAACCCTCCTGCATCTGGCCGTCCGGCAGAACAACACCGATTTGCTGCAGTTTCTTCTGGGAATGAAGGCTAATACCGAAATAAAAAACTCCGGGGGCGAATCCCCGTTGGCAACCGCGGTGGCCCTGGACTTTCGGGACAGCGCCCGGGTTCTGGCGAAAGCGGGCGCCTCGGTATTTTCGGCGACTGTAACCGGTAAAACGGTGTACACCAATGCCCGTACCAAGGGTCCGGAAACACTCGAGTCGATCATATCGGAAGCAACCATAGCCCAGCAGGATACGACCGGAAAAACCATGCTGCATCACGCGGCGGACACGCTGGACGCGGCAGCAGTAGCCCTCATCCTGAAAACCGGTGTTGTTTCGGTTCCCGACGACGAGGGACAAACACCGCTTTCTCTTGTATACCGCAATCCCTCCGATAACGCGAGCGCGCAAATTGCCTCTGATCTGCTTCTCGCCGGCGCGGAGCCGCTCCGGGGAGATTTCTCCTACTTTGAAACGGCAGTTCTCAAGCGCAATCTTTCCATGCGCTTCGAGGAGGGAAAAACTCCCCTGCATATCGCCGCGGCGAACGGGCATACCGGATACGTCAATTTCCTCCTGGAACGCAAGGTCCCCGTCTCGGTAAAGGATGTGTCCAGCTCAACCCCCCTCCATGAAGCGGTACGCAATGGTCATATCGAAAGCACCGGCGCCCTTCTTGCCGCAAATGCCGATCCCAATCAAAAAGACGCCTCGGGAAACACCTCCCTGCATCTCGTTATGCCGCAAGCGTCCCGCTCCAAAATATTCATGCAGCTTCTCGCCGCCAATGCCGACCCGAACCAGAAGGACAGCTACGGTGAAACGCCCCTCCACATTGCCGCACGGCTCGGTATGAGCGAGGATATTATCCAGTCGCTTGTTTCGGCGGGCGGAGATCCGAATGAACGGAACAAAAAAGGAATTACGCCGCTTTCCCTCGCAATAGAACGGAACCATCTTGCGCAGGCGTCCCTTTTGGTTAATCTTGGCGCCGATATTCACGCGGAAGACATGGAAGATACATCCGCGCTTGTCCGGGCGATCAGGCAGGGCCCTGAAACGGTCCAGGCCGTCATCTCGGCAAACAATGTCCAATCCCGTGATTCCCAGGGACGTACGGCACTGCACATCGCGGTTCTTTCGCACGCAGAGCCCGATGTAGTCAACTTCCTGATCAAATCCGGCGCGGACATTAACGCCCGCGACAAGAATGGCGACTCGCCCCTCCACATCGCGGTCCGTGAGAATGACCGCGCCAATGGTGAATTGCTCCTCGCCCGGGGCGCAGACGTGTTCTATCCGAACGTTACCGGCGACTCCCCGCTCCGTGCGGCGCTTACCCGGCGCGGAGGTCGTGAAGACTGGGTCCTCAATTCTCTGGTTATCAAGGCTGCCGACGGAGCAGGCAATACTCCGCTCCATCTCGCGGCCGAATGGCAGCTTGACCAGGTTGTCAGTTTCATTGTCGACAAGGGCGGCAGCCTTAATGCGAAAAACGCCAATGGCGAAACACCGCTGTTCAGTGCCGTAAAAGCCGACTCGGCAATCACGGTCAGGTCGATGTTGTCGGCCAGCGCGGACCGCCGGGCCGATATCAACGCCCGGGACTTTCTGGGAAACACGGCCCTTCATGCCTGTATACGCTGGTCGGCGGTCAACGCCGCGCGAGCGCTGATCGATTACGACGCCCGATTTAATGCCAAAAAACTTATAAACGCGCGAAATCTTGCCGGAAAGTCTCCGCTCCATGAAGCATCTCGCGCGGGATCTGTGGAATTCATCCGGACGCTGGTACTGTCCGGTGCCGATGTCAACTCGATTGACGAAACAGGTAAAACGGCGCTTACCGATGCCATCCAGATGAACCAGACCGACGCGGTAAAGGAACTGCTCGCACGAAAGGCTTCTCCGGTCATGCAGGACATGTACGGCCGAAACGCCTTCCATGAAGCGGTTGAATACAGTTCTGTCGAGCTGATTACCCTCCTCCGGTCAGCAGGCGGCAGTCCCATGGCACGTGACTCCTTCGGGAAGACACCGCTGTCCCTTTCTTTCCGCAAATCACCCGAAACGGTCCTGGCGGTATTGGGTAATGATACCAATCTTGTTGATTCTGACGGAAACACGCCCCTGCATATCGCAGTCAGCGAGCACGGAAGCGCCGAAATGCTTTCATCGCTCATTTCCGGCGGGTATCCGGTCAATAACCGGAACCGAACCGGTTCTACGGCACTGCTTCTTGCGGTTAAGTCAGGTTCTCCGGAAAACGCCCGTCTGCTTCTTGCCGCGGGGGCCGATCCCTATGCGACCGACAATGCCGGAGAATCGGCGGTCAGTATCGCCCTGACCAAGAACATTGCCCTTGTTGAAGTGTTGGCGGAGTTCGCCGCGGATAAAACCGATACTATCGGCGACGGCATTCTACACTACGCGGCACGCATCGCGGATGAGGAAACGGTCAAACGGCTGGTAGCGCTTCCCCGTATAGACCGGGTAGCGCGGAACGTTGCGGGTGAAACCGCGTTCGATATCGCCGTCCGGTGGGACCGCCTCAAAATCGCGGAATTGCTCCGCTGATACCCTTATAAACACCATGAAATAATAAAAAAAGCCCGGACAACCGGGCTTTTTTATTTGCCTTGTTCGGCAAGGTAGAGATCAATCATTTTTTTGAACGGGGAGTCTTCTTTTTTGAGTTCACGGGACCCGCGGGTAATCTTGCAGAGGCTCAACCCCATCTTTTTCGCGATTTCACGTTGGGTTGTTCCTACGTCAATCTCCCGTACCAACGCCCAGCGGCGGGTTACAGCCTGGAGCTCTGCCGGCGTAAGGAGACACATGAGGAATTCACTGACAAGTTCAGGGTCGGTACACCGGGCAAGGGCAGTTGTCAGTTCGGTCAATGCCTGTTCCGACAGCAAATCAGGTTCATTCTTTTCCTGAATTTCTTCCATAGGTGTAGTATACTTGAATCCTGAAGAATATTCCACTATCATGCATTTCAATGAGTGAAGCCATAAGCTGGATTGACGAAAAATATCGTCAGGTATTCGAGGAAGAGACAATCGGTCTCGAGCGTCGCAGGGCAAACGATACGTCCTGCACGATTGAAGATTTGCAGGGAATACTCAAAAATCTTTATATAATGGACGGTAATGACTGGGTCGGCCGTGGCCAGGTTCAGGACACAACGTTGTCCGCGACAATAGCCGCGTATGAACGGTTTATTGACAACTGGAAAAAGGAATCCTCATCATGAAAAGACTTTTTGTACTGCTACCAATTTTGTTGGTACTGTGTGGCTGCTCCATCCAGAAAATGGCTTTTAACGCGACTGCCGACATGCTCGCTCCCCCGGCCGCTTCCCTTCCCACCGATGGAAATAATCCCATGATTGCGCTTACCGGCGAAAACGATCCGGAACTTGTTGCCGCTTTTTTCCCGACTGCGCTCAAGCTCTATGAAATTCTCCATTTGCAGAATCCCGGGCACGAAAACCTCGCAATCATGACCGGTCAGTTGTACATCATGTATGCAAATGCCTTTGTTCAGGGTCCTGCCGAACAGCTGCCATTCGATGAATTCACCCGTCAAAACACCGAGTATGCCCGGGCGCAGAACTTTTACATGCGCGGTCGGACCTTTGTCCTTAAAGCGCTCGACGCCCGCTATCCGCGCTTCAGTGAAACGGTATTTTCTTCCGACCGTGAAGCTCGCACCGCGTTGCTCGCTTCCTGCAAAAAATCAGACACCGATGCCCTGTTCTGGGCGGCATCCGGTCTTTTCGGCGCATTTTCCCTGAGTCCCATGGATACCGAGTATCACGCGCTGGTTGAGGGCTCCCTCGCGATGATTGAGCGTGCCGCGGAGCTTGATCCGGCGTTCAACAACGGCGGCATCTGGGAGATTCTCATGACCTTCTATGCGGCGGCTCCGGATTCTCTCGGCGGCGGTCGTGATAAAGCGCTTGCAGCCTACGAAAAGGCACTGTACCATTCTGGAGGAACCAGTCCTTCAACACATGTGGGATATGTTCGCGCATTCTGCATTCCTGCACAGGATGGTGAAGGTTTTGATGAGCATATTGAGAAAGCATTGGCTATCGACCCGGATACACAGCCGGAGAACCGCCTTGTTATCATTATTACTCAACGCCAGGCCCGGTGGCTCAAAGCCAACAAGGGCGAATTCATACTTGAATAGGAGCAAAACATGTCCATGAAAAAAGTTGTCTGCGTACTGCTGGCAGGTCTCGTTCTTTGCGGCTCGGCCGTTGCACAAAAGAAGGTTCATCTCAAGATCGCGTCCATGGCTCCCTCCCGGTCTCCATGGGATATCGAACAGCGGGCCCTTGCACAGGAATGGTCGGAGATAACGAACGGACAGGTTTCCATCACATTCTATGACACACTGTCACTCGGGGGAGAAAAAAGCGTTATCCAGCGAATCCGGTCTACCCGCCCGGGACGGCGCGCGGTTCTTGACGGCGCGATTTTCAGTACCATCGGGTTGAACGAACTCGCTCCCGAAGCCAATGTTTACACGCTTTCCATGCCCTTCCTCATCCAGAATCAAACAGAACTCGATACGGTTCTCAACCGGTTTGACTACGAATTGAAAAGCGCCTTCCGCAAGTCGGGTTTCGAGGTTATTGCCTGGACCAATGTCGGATGGTTCTCGTTTTACACCAAGGACCGTTTTTCCAATCTTGAGGAACTCAAGACCATACAAATCGCATCGGCCGGTCTCGACAGTCCCGTCCTCGGAGACAGCTTCCGTGCGGCAGGGTTTTCCATCGAAGACATGCCTGCGGACCGCGTCCTCCAATCGCTCACCAGCTCAAGCGGTGTCCGCGGATTCTTCGGAGTGCATCTGTATGCGTATGTAACCGGTCTTTCCAAGCAGATAACCTATAGCCTCGATGCGAAACTCTGCCCGGTTATCGCCGGGCTGGTCCTGTCAAACGAGGCCTGGTCCATGATCCCCGATCAGCACAAACCCGCAATGATGGCGGCGGTTGAACGAATGCGTAAACGGCTTTCAGAATCACTCGAAGCCTCCGACCAGCGATATATCGACAACATGAAGAAGGAAGGAGTAACCTTCATAACGCCCACACCGGCCGAACTCGTTCAATGGGACAAGTCTTTTTCGGCAGATATCGAGAAGATCAACCGCTCGGTACCCGGTGCCCTGGACATGCCTTTTTACCGCAAGATTCAGGACACGCTGGGCAAGGGACGGAATTAATCCATGATCAGAAAACTTGTGTATGCGACAGCGCTCGTCCTCGCAGCCGCTCTTGCGGTTCTGCCCCTCTTTTTCAAGCTGCTCACGGCAACCGGGTTGGCGACCATTCCGTCATCGGACCGGATGCTCGTGCATCTCGTATTCATGTTCGGCTGTATTGCCGGCGTAATCACCAGCGCGAAAAACAAACAGTTGAGCCTTGGTGTTGTACATGAAGCACTGTCACCGCGAATTCAGCCGTTTGTTCTGCCCGTTCAGAAATGCATTACCACAACCGTACTCACCGCGCTCTTTCTCGCGTCCTTTTCTGAAATTTTCATGGCCTTCCTTCCGGGAGATACCCTCTGGGGAATACCCCTCCAGCTGATTTTTGCGTTCATCCCGGTCATGTATCTGGGCATGCTGCTTCTCGCCGTTACCCGGGAACGGATGATCATCGCCTCGGTTACCGGTATCGGTATAGGATTCTTTATCGCCACCGGTCCCGTATTCGGCATCCTGTATTCACTGTTCGGCCTTGAGGACGCGCCCCTGCTCACCGCGATTCTCGCGATCTGGGAACAGGCCGCGTCGTTCCTCCTGTGGCCGCTGGTACTCCTTCTTGTCGCCTCAGCCATTTTCGGAACGCCGATTTTTATAGCCCTGAGCGGTATTACCTATGTCGCGTTCAGTCAGGGCGGCGGGTATGTCGAGATGATCCCGCTCGAATCCTACGGAATTCTTACCGATAAGAGCATTGCGGCAATTCCCCTGTTTACCCTTGCAGGCTACCTCCTTGCCGGAGGCAGCGCCGGTAAACGACTCCTTGATGTAGTAAAAAACAGCGTCGGCTGGATACGCGGCGGTCCGGTAATCGCGGCGGTCCTGGTTGCGACTTTTTTCACCACATTCACCGGCGCGTCGGGTGTTACCATCCTCGCGCTGGGCGGTCTGTTGACCGTCATTCTTACCGGAAGCGGCTATTCAAAAAGCGATGCAGAATCCCTCATCACCTCATCGGGATCCATCGGCATGCTCTTTCCGCCGAGTCTGGCTATTATAATCTATGGAACCACGAACATCTTCTCGGTCAACATGTTCGATCTGTTCAAGGGAGCCCTCATTCCCGGCGTGCTCATGGCCCTGGCGATGATTCTCGTCGCCATATTACGCGACCGCTCGGTCCACCGCGACCCCTTCTCAGTGAAGGAACTGACGGTCTCTCTCATGAACGGCGCAGGTGAAATTCTCCTGCCCGTCCTTATTGTCGCGGGGTTCTTTTCCGGAGCGCTCTCCCTCATGGAGACCGCCGCTTTTGCCGCGGTCTACGCCTTCGTGCTTGAAGTGTTCATCCGCAAGGACTATTCGCTGAAAGAGGGAGTAAAGGTCATTCTCAAGAGCATCCCGGTTGCGGGTGGCATCCTCGTCATCATAGCGTCCGCGAAAGGCCTGGCCTACTTCCTTATCGACGCAGGGATCCCCATGCTCCTTACCGACCTTGTCATGACCTTTGTAGAGTCGAAATATGTATTCCTGCTCCTGTTGAATATCTTGCTCATCATTGTCGGTTGTCTCATGGATCTCTACTCGGCCATTCTGGTAGTATCACCGCTGATCATCCCGGTAGCGGAGTCGTTCGGTATACATCCGGTACACACCGGGGTCATATTCCTTACCAACCTTTCATTGGGATTCTTAACCCCGCCGGTCGGTATGAACCTGTTCATCGCGAGTTATACCTTTAACCGCCCGGTCATGCAGATTGCCCGAAGCATTCTGCCCTACCTGCTAATACAGTTTGTCATTTTGATGCTGGTTACCTACGTACCGGTATTCAGTACTATTCTGTTGTAATGCCAAAGAGGGTTTTCGCGTTGGCGTAAACCTGCTCTGCAAGAGCCGCCGCTTCCGTTTCACGGTAGTCGGCGGCTTTTTCGTATACATACCGGACATGCCAGGGCGTATTGACCGCGCCCCGGTGCGGAACCGGCGTCATATAGGGCGCGTCGGTTTCGAGAAGAAGGAGATCGTCGGGAACATAGGCCACCAGGTCCCGCATCCGTTCGATATCGGCAGTCATCTTCGGGAAGGTGATATTTCCGGGAAAGGAAATATACCAGCCCATGTCGAGAAATTCACGAGCTTCCGGAATACCGTATGAATAGCAGTGAATAACTCCCCGGTGATAGTCCACGTTTCGCAAGATTGACCGGGTAACGTCAAAAGCCTCCCGGGAATGTACGATAACCGGAAGTTGATATGTCCGGGCCAGCTCAATCTGACGTGAAAAAAGCGATTCTTCTCCGGCAAGATCGTCTGTCCCCGGACCATCAACCGAAACGTCATCGTGAGAAACCCCCGTACCGTTCCAGTAGCGGTCAACGCCGCATTCACCGAGGGCCGCAAATGCGGTTTTTCCCGCGGAAGCCCGCGATCTCGCATGGGTGATCATTGTCTGAATATCGCTTTCCAGAAGAGCCAGCACCTCGTCCTGATTGGCTATTGAATCGGCATCCGGCCAGATTCCACAGGCAAAATGAACAAACTCGGGAAGTATGCCGTTACCGGCTTCAATCAGGGTTTCCATCCGCGCGCCAAGATCGCCTGCCCGCGTTCCTATATCAAGTGCGGCACGATACCCGTCACGCTCCATATCGGCTAAAACTTCACTAACAACTATTCCCCTCGAGGCAATATGTGAAAAATGACAATGTGTATCCGAAAACATTATTGACCTCTCTCCGTCATTTGGGTAGTATACCAAAAAGGCCGGAGTGGTGGAATTGGTAGACACCAGGGACTTAAAATCCCTTGCTGAGCAATCGGCGTACGGGTTCAATTCCCGTCTCCGGCAAAAAAAAAGAATCGTCCATGGGAACGATTCTTTTTTTCGTTTAACGGAACTCTTAGCGCTTCATTTCTTCCAGAGTACCCTTCATTGTCAGAATACCTTTTTTGTATTTGACTTTCAGGGTGCCTTCAAACCAGCGCGAAGCAGATACGGCACGGGTATCGGGTACGAGCGTAATCTTGTCCCAATCCAGATCCGCACCTTTTGAGCCGTCTGTTCCAGCCTTTACAAACTCTTCCTTGATGATGAACTTTCCACCCACATTGTCGGCGAGTCCGCGTGCTGCACGTGCGTCGCTTACGGCGTTGTAATTTCCCTTTTTATCAGTCTTGAGTTCGTAGGCCACTCCACGGTGGACAAAGCGTATCACCAGACCCTGTTTGGTTTCTTCTACAGTAAAGTTGTCACCAATGGCGATACCAAACGGTGACACCGGGAAAAGCAGAAGGTTCCGCAGAGCAGCAGGAAGAGCGGCATTCTTTGTGATTTCATTATCATAGCGGGCCACATCAAAACCGTATGTCGATCCGGCAACGCTCGCACCGCTGGCAGCGTCATACTTGTCCTTGATTACTTCTTTGCCCAACGTCCAGTTCAGATAGTTTGCGGTATCATCTTTGTCTACATTAAAGCGGAAATCAATCCGAAGGTCCTGTGCAAAGAGTCCTGTAGCAGCAATCACCAACAGAACAGAAATAAATACTCGTTTCATCGTTACTCCTTGTTCTAAATATAGAAAAGAGGAACTTGTTTGTCAAGTATTCTTAGTAAAATGATAGTATTATTTAGTTAATTTCCGAAGGTTTCCTGTTCACATGGCATGCTCGAGAAATCGGGTTGTTCTAGGGCTTCCTGTGCGTCAATACGCCGTTCCTCGCAGGAAATACGATGACGAATAAGAAGCACCCCAGAAACCATGAGCAACGGTGTCAGAACCGAGAATAGGGCAAGAAGTGCATGCAGGCCCCGCTCGATCAGTGAGCCGAAGTAATATCCCGCTGAAAGCCAGAGTACGGTTGAAATGAGCGCGGAAAGTCCATCGTAACGCGCAAAAATCCTGAACGGCATGCGGAGCAGCCCGGCGGCGATCATTACCGGAGCGCGAATACCCATGACGAAACGACAAAAGAACGCAATGCGGGGACCGCGCCGTTTGAAATAGCGTTCACTGGCATAGATTTTTTTCGGTTTCACCAAACTCATGAAAAGCTTTGACGAAAGAAGACGAAAACCGAAGTATTTTGCGACAACATAATACACAATATCCGAACCGAATATTCCCGGATACGCGACCAGCAATACCAGCAGAAAATTGGAGTTGCGCGCATGAGCCATCAAACCGACCAGGACGAGCGCGATCTCTTCCGTAATGGGAAGTGAAAAACTGTAAATCAGCAAAAAGACAAAGAATCCAAGAAGAAGAAACTCATCGGGCATCGTCTGTAAAAATTCGGGCATTTCCATTACGTGAAAGGCCTCCAGACCCTGAATACTCCGTTCATTTTTGTATGACCGGTTCCACGGCGACTGCACGCTCCGGTGACGTTCCAAAAAGCGTTACACCCAGACACTCATATACCCGCCGAACCGTTCTCATAAACTGCAATACCAGCGCATGGGCGGTATCAACAAACAACACCACCATGGGAAAAAGCAAAAGCCAGGCGGGAAGCGGAAGAATGATGGCGTTTACAAATAGAACAGAAAGCATGAAGAGTAAACATATTGCCAGATCGGGATAAAACCGGGGCAAAGCGAGACCGGTAAGCCGGACACGCAATAAATCACCTACATGACGCGAGCCCGTGAACCCGATGGCCAAAAGCCCGGAAATCAAGGCGAAACGTTCTCCCAAGACAGGCGCGGTAGCAACAATCCAGAGGATGATGGGGATGTAATACAACGACTCAACCAGTATTTCCCGCAACCCCATGAACCGGTACGTAATAAGAACCCGGAAAATCTGATAGATAAAATTCAACCCGACACCAAACACTACGATCCCTATGGGAGGGATACCGATACCCGGAAGCGGAGCTGCCCAAAAATCATATCCGAGTATGGAGATAAAAAACAGAAGCGCCCAATAGACAAAAATGCCCTCGTCCGTGGAAACCGGACCGAAGTACATGACATTGGTTTTCATAACTTCACGCAAGGCGAGCCAGTCGGCAATACCCGCCAGAATGATGATCGCGATTCCCCAGCTGAGCGGAATGACCGGAAACGCGGCGATTGCACCGAGCGGAAAGAAAAAGACATTGAACGAGTCAAACCAGTGATCCACAAACTCACCGAGAGGACCGCAGGATCCCGCACGTTTTGCCTGGCGGCCATCAAGATTATCCACCGTGTGGTAAAAAAACACGGAAAACGACGCAAGGGCAAACACAATACGATGATGCGGAAGATCAACACGGTCTCCCAGAACCACCAGCAAAATAAGGGCAAACCATGAGCCCAGATTTCCGGTCATACTGAGAAGATTCGCAGACATGGCGGGCGGTATAAACCTGAACGCATAATTCAGCCAATACCGGAAGACCTTGTCAAACAACGAGTGACTGACTGATTTATACTGATACGCGTAAATACGCTCGGGTTCAGAGTATTTTTCCATAATTTGAACCGAGTATACTCCCCTTTACGGGAAAATGCAAGCTGAAGAACCGTCACCCTTCAATTCCGGGGACGTGTACAGGCAAACGCGACGCCTTTCAACTTCGAGGAAGTTCAAAAGTAAACGCGGCACCCTTCCGGCTCTCGGGCTCAAGCCTGACCGAACCGCCGTGCGCAAGCGCGATGTGCTTCACGATTGCCAGCCCGAGACCGGTTCCGCCGGTCTCACGGGAACGTGCCTTGTCAACACGATAGAAACGCTCAAAAAGGCGTGAACGATCACGTTCATCAATTCCCGGCCCCTGATCCGCCACGGTGATGCGTACAGAAGCCCCCTCGGCATTGATGGACAGGGAAATGACCCCGCCGGATGCACCATACTTGACCGCGTTATCTACCAAATTGTATATGGCCTGACGGAGCAAACCCGGATGCGCCCGTACCTCAACAGCGGATAAACCGGTTTTCTCAAAAACAACATTCGCCTCATCCATCCGCGGCGCAAGCTCTCCCCGAATGCTTTTTTACTGCTATCAAAATTGTTGAAACCAAAACCAGATAAATAACGATCACATCACAAGATGCCGGGCGACCCAACCGTTGCCCGGCTGACCTTTTTCGGGCACGACACCCGTCCGGAAGCACACCATCGGCGGGTTTTTCTTCCTTCTCAGCCAGATTTCTTCCATCCACTCAGCCTGCTGCACCTGATGAGTCCACACATGCCGCTTCGTGTATAACCGTTCGAATGCGTTTCGGGCCTCTTTCGCTACAAGAAGCCCGACCATATCCGCATGCGTCTTCGTTTCGGCTCGTGCCACCCGGTTGTCGATCCGGTAGGGCTTGCGGAAGGTGTGGTACCCAAGCGTTATCACCATTCGCGCCATCGTCATCCCCGCCTCCCGGTCTCCCCGGACCGTCTCCCTGCAATGCGCCGCCGAGTTCTTCCGGATCTCACGATCAAGATAGTTCACCGGAAACAGGGGATTCCGACGCGTCCGAGGAAGGCGGGAGCTCACAGTCCGATGTTCGACGAGATGAAGTTCGTTCAGATGCCGCCATTCGGGAAGATCCTTGAGCGCTGTCTTGTACTCGGTCTTCTCGTCAGTATTGATGACAAAGGGCGATAGCTCCGGACGGTTCATGTAGAGCGACAGGATATCCCGAAATACCGTCCGACAAGACGTGACGAGGGAGCGCGGCTCTGGACGCCAGATGGTGTCGAGGACGGTCCGGTTCTTCTTTTGTACGTTGGTCATCCGACCCCGCCGCCGAAAGAGGGAGAGCGTGAAAGCGTACGGCACCTGCGAGGTACATCCGACAGCGATATTGAAGTTGTCCGGTATGTACTGACTCCGAAGATAAGACTCGATGCCGTCGAAAGCGATATCTTCCTCAAGCGGAAAGTTGACGAGCGAGGTGTCGAAGAGGTTGAGGTAGTTCCGGGAGAGCCGGAGGGTACGGTTCTTGATGACCGGGTAGGATACCCCGAGAGCTCGGGCGATCTGGCGGTAGCCGGCACAGGAATTGAGCCGGTCATCGAGGTCACGAAGGTTGATGGGAAGATGGGTCCAGTAGTTGATGGAGAAAGTCTGGGTCGATGAGGTCGTGCCGCAGTGTTTGCACCTGAATCGTCGGGTCTTCCCCCGGGCTAGGGATGAGAAGAATCCATAATGATAGTACCAGGGGCTCGTCCGGGCGAGCTTCCGGTTGTGGTAGGGGCAGACAGGATTTGGACAGAACTCTGGCCGACGGACTGGGCGTCCAGCGGACAATCGTCCGCCGTGTTGTGACATGTATACCTCCCCGCAGAGAGATATATAGAGTAAATCAGGGCAGAATGGCCAAGATTTCATGCTTTTTGGGCAAGATTATTTCAACAATTTTGATAGCAGTCTCGGGCAAGCGGGAATTGAACCCGCGACCTCTTGGTCCCGAACCAAGCGCGCTACCCCTGCGCTACTGCCCGTAAATTGCCGTTATCCGGAGATAACGGCATCTATGTAATCAGGATCCGGATAATTACTGCCGCTTGATGGATCCTGCTGCGGCAGTGATGAAAAAAGCCCGCCTGTACAGGCGGGCTTTAGCGGGAGCGACGGGGATTGAACCCGCGATCTCCGGCTTGACAGGCCGGCGCGATAACCAGCTTCGCTACGCCCCCGTGACGTTGATGAATATAGCCGAGTATTAAAAAAGTGTCAATATAATCTTTACATTGACAGAGGAATCCCTGCATGATATTCTCGTTTCTACCATTAATAGTATTTCCAGAAGGATGTTGTATGTCATTTATCAAGCAGAAATTACTGTTCGTCGGAGCGGTTCTCATTCTAATCTTGGCGGCTGTCGCCTTTGTTTTTATTCCGGCTCTCGGGGGTTCGGCTTCGGGGAAGATTCTCGAATTCGGGAAATGGAACGGAAAACCGATTGAATATATCGAAGATACTTTTTTTGTTCGTCAGTTCCAATACATGGCCAACAGTCTCCAGGAACAGGGCGGTGAACTTGATCAGTTCAATCATTATCGTGTCATGCGTTCAGCTTTTTCAGCCGCGGTTCTGCGCCTGGCCATTCTTGATGAACTTGAATCGGCAGGGTATCGTCCTTCACAGGCATTGATCAATCGGTATCTTCTCCCCTACTACATGGACCAGAACGGCAAATACTCTGCGAGAATATTTGAAGAAACCCCGGAGATCACCCGCTCCCAGAGAAGAAATCTTGTCACCGAAGAACTGACAGCACAGCGATACATCGAGGACGTATTCGGTACACCGGACAGGGAATTTGGTCTTAAGATAAGTTCAAAGGAAACTGAACTTCTTGCACAGATGGCCGGCCCGCAGCGCAGTTTTAATTATGTCAGCTTTTCCACAAGCGACTATCCGGAATCGGAAATTCTTTCCTTTGGCAAGGCTAACGAGGATCTCTTCGTTAAGTACTCGTTTACACTTGTTACTGCAGACTCTCTTTCTGCTATCAAAAATGTTGAAAAACGTATTTCGCGTGAAGAAGTTTCGTTTGACGATGCAGTTGTGAATTATTCAACACGAATTGGTACAAACGAAAAAGGAAAACTTTCAAAATCCTTGCGCACGGATATCAATACGCTTTTCTCCGATGCTGATGATCTTGCCGCTGTTCTCGCCCTTGCGCCCGGTGAAACCAGTGAACCGGTCATGGCAGGAAAAGTGTACGCCCTTGTCCGATGCGATGAAGCGCCTGTATCTCCGGATTTTGCCGATGCCGCGGTTATTTCAGCAGTACGGTCATACATGAATCTTAATGAGCGCGGCAGGATTGAAGAGTATTTCATGAATCAGGCCAAAGCGTTCGCAGAGACCGCCCGTCTTCAGGGTTTTGACAATGCATGCGAGCTCAATGGTCTCCAGAAGAATTCAACTCCGCATTTCAGTATCAACTTCGGTAATGTGGAACTTCTTTCACAGATTCCGGTTCAATCCCATGCAGCGTTCTCCGAGGCAGTACGGAATGAAGACTTCTTCAAGACAGCGTTCAGCATTCCTCCCGCTTCTGTTTCCGATCCTGTTCTCCTTGGTAAAGAAATTCTGGTGCTTCAGGCCTCCGAGGAAAAGGCGGCTGATCCGCAGCTTTCCGAGATCATTGCGCTTGAATACGACCGGTATGCGTCTTCCTGGGCGATGAAAACCGCTAACGATATGTTCCTTTCCAGCGACAAGCTTGAAGACAATTTCATGGAAACCTATCTGGAGTATTTTCTAAACCGCTCGTGAACGAATTAGTTGAACCCTGTCTGGTCGATACCGGGCAGGGTTTTTCAGTTTTATACCGCAATCGCCATCTGTATTCACGGCACGATCCGGCGCGCACTCCCCGAATGGCGGCAGAACGGCTGGTTCTCAAACCTGAAACACTTATTGTCTGCTTCTCCCCGCTTCTCGGCTACGGTCTTCAGGAGCTTCTTGATCGCCTTCCTCCCGATTGCATGATTCTTGCTCTTGAAGCAGATCCCCGCCTCTTTTCACTTTCACGGGAGCACATTCCTTCGTCGGTGCAAAACGATCCGCGCTTTTCTCTTCTACACAGTACTTCACTGGACGGCTTGGTGGCCTGGTATGAGTCTGAGCAACATATTCCGGTTCGCCGCTGTGTTTCGCTGGACTGTTCCGGAGGCATGGATTTCAATCGTGAATTGTATCGTAGTGCGCTTGCGGCGCTTGATGCAAGTATTTCAGCCTGGTGGAAAAACCGCATGACGCTCATGATTCTTGGAAGAAGTTATCATCGTAATATTCTAAGAAATCTTTCCCTGTTGTCCGGTTCCATTCCTCTGCGTAAAGGTACGGTCCACAAACCGATCATTGTTGCCGGTGCGGGCCCGTCCCTGGATGCCTCTCTTTCATTCCTTTCCGAAATACGCAGTAAGATAGTCCTTCTTGCGGTTGATACGGCGCTTGCTCCGCTCATGGATGCCGGTATCAAACCCGATGCGGTAGTTATTCTTGAATCACAGTTCTGGATTGAACAGGCATTATACGGTTTTTCCAACAGTGGCATTCCCCTGTTCGCCGATCTTGTTGTTCCTCCGCATGCGTTGAAGATTACCGGTGGTCCGATCTCTTTTTTTTCTACCCGTTTTGCCACGTCCCCCCTGCTCAACAGACTGGAGACCGCAGGGCTCCTGCCCCTCCAGGTTCCTAAACTCGGTTCTGTTGGACTGGCGGCACTGTATATCGCGCGCTTCATCGCCGGAAATGACCTTCCGGTATTTTTCACCGGTCTTGATTTCTCGTACGGATCCGGTTACGCGCACAGCCGGGGTGCTCCCTGGCCGGAACTCTCCAGAAGATCGGTATCGCGGCTCAACCCTCCGGGTCCGCAGCTCTTTCCAACGGGGCATTATATCCGCTCCGGCAAACAGAACCGTACCCTCATTACCAATCCGGTGCTGTCCAGTTACGCCCAGCTTTGTCGTGACCAGTTCGCCGGGGACAGCAATTGTTTTGACATCGGTCAGGACGGTCTCGACACCGGTTGTCGTCGTCTTTCACACAGGGAAGCAGAAGCGCTTATCATGCAGGTTAATACGGGTAGTGCCGGTCCCGCTACGCATGATTCCCGTCCGACTGGTACAGACAGCGCTCCCCTCGGATGCGGTGTGGCCGTTCAGCAGTTTTTGCAGGGTGAGTACACCCGCATCAAACAGCTTCGTGACATTCTTGCCGGCGATCGGGAGATGGATGAAGCCTGTTTGTCAAATCTGATTGATGAATGTTCCTATCTGTATACTCATTTCGCGGATGCGCATCGGGTTGATACAACCGCGCAGAGTTTCCTGAACCGCGTACGGGTAGAGGCTGAAGTTTTTCTGAAAACCATCCGGGTGCAAAGCGGTGTGGTAATTGATCAATCCTGAATCAATTATCCTTGGTCTTGAGCACGGAGAGAAAGGCTGACTGCGGGAGTTCAACATCTCCAACCATTTTAAGCCGCTTCTTCCCTTCTTTTTGTTTCTCAAGGAGCTTGCGCTTCCGGGTAATATCCCCGCCGTAACATTTCGCGAGAACATCTTTTCGGAGTGCGTTCACCGTTTCCCGTGCAATTATCTGGCTGCCGATTGCTCCCTGGATGGCAATCTTGAATTGCTGGCGTGTTATTTCGTCTTTGAGCTGACCGCAAACATGCCGGGCTTTGTTGTAGGCATTTGCGCGGTAACAGAGCTGTGAAAGGGCGTCAACGGATTTTCCATTGATCAGTATGTCAATCTTGACGAGGTCAGTCGGTCGGAATCCGATCAGGTCATAGTCAAAAGATGCGTATCCCCGGCTCACGCTTTTCATACGGTCATAGAAGTCAAAGAGAACTTCGGCAAGGGGCATTTCATAGATCATCTCGACGCGTTTTTCGTCAAGGTACTGCATGCCGGTCTGGATTCCCCGTTTCTCAACACAGAGAGACATGATATTGCCCAGATATTCTGTCGGTGTGATTATCGAGGCCCGGATATAGGGCTCCTCGGCACTGTCAATTTTTCCTTCGTCCGGATAGTTTGCCGGGTTGTCGCACATGATTACTTCTCCGCTTCTGAGCGTTATACGGTACTCAACCGACGGAGCGGTAAATATGACGGATTGGTCGAATTCACGTTCAAGGCGTTCCTGCACCACTTCGAGATGAAGCAATCCGAGAAATCCGCAACGGAATCCGTGACCCAGCGCAACCGATGAGTCTTTTTCCCAGGTGAGACTGGCGTCGTTCAGTTTGAGCTTGTCTATGGCATCGTACAGCTCTTCATATTCGTTGCTGTCCACGGGGTAGATTGACGAGAAAACGACAGGCTTCACTTCGCGGAAACCGGGCAACGGTTTGTCGCAGGGTTTGTCCGCGCTGGTTATGGTATCACCGACACGCACGTCTTCTATCGTCTTTATCCCTGCGATAATGTATCCCACATCGCCGGCGGCGAGTTCGTCAGAGGGAGAGAGCTTGAGGATGAATATGCCGGTCTCTTCAACCTTGTACTCACCTTCGGTGTTCATGAAGCGTATGGTTTGCCCGCTTTTCAGGCGACCCGAAAAAACACGAATATGAATGACTACGCCCCGATAGGAGTCATAGTGGGAATCAAAAATCAATGCCTGCAGCGGACCGTCGGCTCGTCCGATGGGCGGAGGGATCCGTTTTACGATGGCTTCAAAAAGTTCGTCAACACCGGCCCCTGTTTTCGCGGATACCGGTACTGCGATTTCCGGATCAAGCCCGAGGTCGTGTTCAATCTGTTTCTTTACTCCCGGAATGTCGGCGGCGGGCAAATCAATCTTGTTTATTACGGGGAGTATTTCAAGGTTATGTTCAAGGGCCAGATACATGTTTGAAAGCGTCTGGGATTCGATTCCCTGTGAGGCATCAACCAGCAGCAGCGCACCTTCGCAAGAGGCAATAGCCCGGGAGACCTCGTATGAAAAGTCGACATGGCCCGGAGTATCAACAAAATTCAGGAGATACTTATTACCGTCGTTTGCGGTGTACGGTATGGTGACGGCCTGGCTCTTGATGGTTATTCCGCGTTCGCGCTCGATATCCATGCTGTCGGTCATCTGTTCGTGATAATTTCTCGCGTCGACTATTTTTGCTTTTTCGATAAGGCGGTCAGCAAGCGTGGATTTCCCGTGATCTATATGTGCAACGATGCAGAAATTCCGTATGTACTGGGGATCTGTCATATCCGCACTATATTAGAAATATGAGGGACTGTCCAGAGATGCTGTTAACCCGATAAATGCGTCCAGATATCCGCTTTTCCGCCGTTTGGTCATGAATTGCACCGACACAAGATCGTACTCGTCATTAAAATCAATCTTCCGCAACTCAACCGAATCCTGTTCTGAAAAGCCGGACTCGTCGGCAATGCTCCCACGGACCAGTGATACGACCGAATAGCGGTCCTTCGTGCCAATGGGGTCGAGCTGCATTCCGAAAAGGGGCAGCAGGGCACGATAGGAAACGTCCCGGTCAAAGGCGAGCTTCCCGGGTTTCTCCGGGCGTTCATCAAGCATGACGAACCAGTCCCGAAGCTCGCCGGTTCCGTCGGGATCATCGGTTCCGGTTATCCTGACTATGGTTCCGGACTGTTCACGGATTATCAGGTTCTGTAATTCCTCAAGGGTCGTAACCGGCTGTCCGTTAAACGCGGTAATTACCGTATTCTCCGGAACTCCCGACAGGGCCAGAGGGCTTCCGGGTACCGTGTACACCACGGAAGCGCCGTTCGGGGTCGCGGAACCGGGTTTTGATGCGGTCCGGCCATAGGAACCCATCCATGCGTGTCGTATTTTCCCGCCCTCATACAGGGCCGGTAGTATTATTTTGAGTAATTCCACCGGAATGGCGAAGTTGAGTCCTTCAAATGGTTCTATTCCGGCGAATACAACGGCCTGAACGCGTCCTTTCTCGTCAACGATGGGTCCGCCGGAGTTTCCATGGTTAATGGGCGCATCAATCTGGAGAACATCTCCCAGAGACAGGATTCTTCTGCGTTGAGCCGAGACTATTCCCGAGGTCAGCGTCTGTTCAAGGCCCGCCGGAGACCCTATGGCATATATGCGGTTTCCAACCGATAGATCCTGTGAAGATCCAAGACGGAAAACCTCGGGCGGGGTGATTTCGGTTTTGAGCAATGCAAGATCAAATACGGGATCCCAGCCAATTACCTTGGCGGGAATCCGTGTTTCCGGATCATCAGCGAGTTTGATAAAAAGACGGGAGTATCCCTCATACTTCGGATCTACTTCACTCGATATCACATGATAGTTGGTTACCAGGTATCCGCGGTCATCGATAAAGAATCCTGAACCGATAACCCGGTCAGCGTATCCGACTCGTCGTTCAACACGTAATCCCCGGTCCACCCATACGGTCACGGTTCCCTGAATCATGCGGGCGACAACATCCTGTCCGGGAGCATCGTCTTCGGGAGAAGCCCGTTCCACCCGTTCAAGATCGAGCAGGGTTCGGTTTCCGGCAGTTCGCCATGATTGTTTGCGGTTGTCGAGTATCCGCTGTTCATCCCAGTCCGGCGGGGTCAGAGAGAGGGCTTTCAGTGATTTCCATATCCGCAGCACATCCGACCAGCGTTCCGCTCCAACGGCCGCATCAAACTCTTTCCGTGTTTTCTCGCGTGCTTCGGTATACAGGTTGTCAATTTCCGGCATGGATTTTGAGTTCTCGACAAGGAGAACCGCCTTGAGCAGCGCTTTCACCGGCTCATTATCCAGCATGGTGCGGGTTCTTCCAACTTCATAGAGTATGCTCCGCTCGTCGGAATAGTCCACCACAGGCTCGGCTTCCGGTACGGTTGAACAGGCAAAGATAAAACCCGCCGCGGCGAGTAACAGAAAAACTCGAAGTCGGTTATTCAGCATCAAGGAGCTCCACAAATACAAATCCGCCGGTACGTACTACAGCATAGTGCGATGTTTCAATTTTCATCATAGAACAAACAACCGCAACGTCGTCACGGTTAAGGCATTCCAGTATTTTTCGGGCAACTTCAGGTGAATTGACCGGGATTCTTCCGATCCATTGAATGTCGTTCCGGGTATCGGGCACCACGGGCTGTATAGTCGTTCCGTTCAATACCGATCGGGGCTGTCCGTTTTCCATGACGACTTCAACCCGTTGTCCGCTAACCGGATGAATCCAGCGTGATTGTTCCTTTCCCTGCGCCGTCATTTCCCATTCAGTTTCGTACACACCATCTTCATCGTAGTCCCATTTTTTTACAACAGAACCATCGACCGTATACTCTTCGCGGTATTCATAGGTACGGTTCGCGTTGCGGTCAATTTCTATCGACGCCACGGTGGTATCAGGATGGTAAGTCATGCGTGTTTCAAAATAGCCATCGCCATTTGCGTCCTTGTTCGTGGATACAGGCTTCCCCGCCTTGTAGGTCGTACGGGAGAGGGTCTGCCCGTCAACGCGTTGTTCGCTCATGACCGGCATGGAATTTTCAAGAACATATCGTGTCTCGCCAGCAGGCGTGTCTTCCACGGGTTCAGTATAATACAGGGAGGACGCTATAAGCATCCGTTCGGTAAGCGGCACTTCGGCCGGATTAGGCACGAGGTAGAAGAATCCGTCGGGAATGCTGTCATCGCGAATCCAGCGTACCGGGGCCCAGGAAAGAGCCTGCGGCCGAAGGGTATACTGTCGGTTGTTTCGGCGGACACTGTTCACCACGGGATACGTATCGTAGCGTATCTCGGTTGTATCACGGTCAAGAACGACTAGTACGGGATCACCCAGTTCCGCGGTTACCCTGATTTCGGGATATCCGCTTTGGTGTATATCGAATTCAGCATACACCGGGCGGCCCATCCGGTAGCGGATCCTTGCGTCAAGTATCCCGTCGGAATTGTCATCGTGAACAAGGATACCGCCGAAAGAATTCAATTTTTCGAGAAATTCCCTACGGACCGCTTCGTCAACCAGAAGCTCGGACAGGCGTAACAGGACATCCCGGGGAATACCTTCGTCTTCGTAACGCAAGAGTTCATCAAGCGCCTGTTTCTCCGAAACAAGCCCGTATTCAAGCGCCAGAACCGTGGATAGAACCCTCGTTGAAGCGGGGGCCTCACCGGTTTCAAGCATATTTCGGTACATGCGTATATTCCGTTCACGCGCCGGAGCGGACCGCTCGTAGGGAACGGCAAGGAGAAGCAATACCGGGTTCTGTTCCTGCCAGAGATAGAGACGGGAAAGAATTGTCTCGATAACATCAGTTACAAGAGGGTCTTTCGTGTGGCCGGTTTCACGGCGGAGACAAACTTCCGCGAAACGGCTGTCAAACGGCCAGCGCTCAAGACTGGTTTTCGCCAGACGAATCGCTTCTTCCCGCTGCCCCAGTCCGTACAGGGCAAGCAGACGAACATGATCGCCATCTGCGGAAAGCTCTCCGTCATCGGTTCCAAGCAGGGCGAGCGCATCGCGGTAGCGGAGGGTTTCCGCGTATAGTCGCGCGCAAAAGCGTACTGCGTCCCGCCGGTCGTAACTCCTCCAGGACAAACCCTTCACCAGAGACGCTTCAAGGCGCTCAAGGATGTCTGCACGGGGCGAACCGCGACCGGCAAGTGATAGTGCTTCAATGTAGGGGAAATCGGCGAGCAGGGGATCATAGGTGCTTCCCAGCCGGGCTTCAAACGAAGCATCCTCCCAACGGGAATCGACGAGCAACGCAACCGCCCGTTCAAGTGATCGTAACGCGGCTCCTGCGTTGATGGTATTTTTTGACTGTACCGGTTGTTCAGCGGGAAGTAGAGCGGATGTACAGACACTGAGCAGCATGGCACAGGTCCATGCGGTCAATCTCCGTGTAGTTTTCACGCGTGACTTTCCTCCGTACCGTTATCGGTTGCCGTTGTGGTTGCCGCGGATATCATTTCACGAATTTCCGCGTCATCAAGTGTTTCCTGTATCAATAGCGCATCCGTCAAACGGTCAAGCTCGGCACGATGCCCGGTAATGATCCGCTCTGCTTCCAGACGGGCTTCATCCAGAATTGCTTTCACGGCAGTATCAATACGTCGGGCGGTATCTTCGGAGTAATCCTTGTGACGGGCTATCTCCTTGCCCAGGAAAATCGGTTCATCTTCCTGTCCGTAGGTTACCGTTCCCAGGTCATCCGCCATGCCGTATTCACACGCCATCCTGCGAGCAATGTCCGTTGCTTGCTGCAAGTCCGCCTTTGTACCGGTTGTTGTTTCGCCGTATACAAGTTTTTCGGCGACATAACCGCCGAAGTTTATGCATATACGGTCCCTGAGCCAGCCGCGGGTACGTGAATACGCATCGCTTTCGGGAAGGGATACCGCGAGACCCAGCGCCTGTCCGCGGGGAATAATCGTCACCTTGTGAAGCGGATCGGCATTCTTCAGGTAGTAATGCAGCAAGGCATGTCCGGACTCGTGAACGGCAGTCATACGCCGGTCTTTTTCCGGCATGACCATGGACTTGCGTGCGACACCCATGAGTATCTTGTCGCGGGCTTCCTCAAAATCGGGCGATTCAACGGTTTCCTTGTCCTTTCTCGCCGCGTAGAGGGCAGCTTCATTGACCAGGTTGGCAAGGTCGGCACCGCTCATGCCCGGTGTCGCGCGGGCAAAGCGCTGAAGGTCTACCGTGGAATCGAGCGGAATTTTTGAGGCGTGTATGCGCAGAATTGCTTCGCGCTCGCGGATATCGGGCATTGCCACGACAACCTGACGATCAAAGCGCCCGGGCCTGAGCAAGGCGGGATCGAGAACATCGGGACGATTGGTCGCAGCAAGTATGATCACGCCGTCCTTGGTATCAAAACCGTCCATTTCAACTAGCATCTGATTGAGCGTCTGTTCCCGCTCGTCATGCCCGCCGCCGTATCCGGCGCCGCGGGTACGGCCTACCGCGTCAAGCTCGTCTATGAAAATGATACAGGGAGCGCTTTTACGGCCCTGTTCAAAAAGATCGCGGACGCGGCTCGCGCCGACACCGACAAACATTTCCACAAAGTCGCTTCCTGAAATATTGAAAAAAGCAACGTCTGCTTCGCCGGCGACAGCCCGCGCGAGCATAGTTTTACCGGTTCCGGGCATACCGACGAGCAAAACACCCTTTGGTATACGGGCTCCCATTTTTACAAACTTCTGGGGATTCTTGAGAAATTCAACGACTTCCTGCAATTCGTGTTTGGCTTCTTCCTGGCCGGCAACATCGTTAAACGTAATATTCTTGTTCCCCTGCTCATAACGGCGGGCCTGGCTCTTGCCGAACTGGAAGGCGCGGTTTCCCTGGCCCTGGGACTGCCGTATCATCAAAATGACAAAAACCAGAAGAAGCAGGGTCGGCGCAAACTGCAGAATGTACATCCAGAGGGAAACACCGGTTTCGCCGCCGGTCACCCGTACCCGGTTTTCTTCGAGCAGGGGCATCAGTGACGGATCGGTATAGGGTATGAACGTATAGAAGAGGCCGTCCTCGGTACGGATATCGCGCAATACGCCGCGTATCCTGGTTTGATCAATGATGCGGACAGAATCAACCTGGCCCTGACTTACCCGGGAAACGAACTCGGTATACGCCATCTCGTTTCCCCGGGGCGCTGTATTGGTAGTTATCAGAAAAAATACAAAAAAGAACATTGCGACAAGGAAGAAGAATAGTCCCCATCTTCCCTGTTTCTTGTTTGAGCCGTGAAGATTATTTCCGGAATTGTGGTCAGCCATTACTTTCCTGTTGGTGAACGTACCAGCGGGGATACCCCAGGGGCGTTCCGTACACTGCCCGGATACTGCCGCCGCATTCAATCACGGGAAGTACCTCACGGTCACACTCCCGGACCGACCAGTCGTTCATAATTTTTTTAACCGATTTTTTGCCGCCGTCTGCCGTTTGCATCCAATCACCTCCCATACGGGATCGTACAATCAGCGGAAGCGGAAACGGACCGGTCTGTCCGTCCAGATACACCGATCCGGGCTCCCCGCTGACACGGAGGGTCCCGAAAGGCAATTCGTACACACCGCATGAAGCGATATATACAAGATATCCGCTTTTCCGCTTCTGTACAATATCGGACTCTAAAAAAAACAAAGATTCCCGGCGGGCAAAAACCAGACCAGAGCCGGTGACCAGAGTGCCGGATTTGCCGTTCTCCGGCACGGACGTCATCTTTTCGACCAGGGCATACGGAATACGCCGTCCCCGGTTCAAAAGCGCTATTCCCCGGTATAAAAACCGGATTCTGAGCGCCGGATGGAGGGCAAAAAAATCCGTCGCAGAGCAGGAACAGCCGGAGGGAGAGATTGTCCATTCAGGCAGCGGGAAAGAGGAAATGAACTGTTCATCGACCGCCGCTTTCCGGGCTCCGGCAAGCATGCCCCGCGCCCATCCGGCAAAGGATGCATCGAGTACAGGAACGAGCCGGGAACGTATCCGGTTACGTAAGTAGCGCTCTTCACGGTTTGTGTGATCTTCCCTCCAGCTGTAGCCCCTTGCGCGAAGCCATTTTTCAAGGTCCCGGCGGTCAACACCGAGCAGCGGGCGCATGATTCTGCCGGATATTGGTGCAATCCCCCGTTTGGCGCCAACCGGTGAACCCTGAAGAGTACGCATGAGGAGGGTTTCAAGCTGGTCATTCCGGGTATGGCCGGTACAAATCCACCTGACACCGGATTGCCGGGCAATACGGTCAAACTCGCGGTACCGCAAAACCCGCGCGGCGTCCTCTTCTCCCCTGCCGCGTGTTTTTGCCAGGACGAAAACGGCACCCTCAGGCAAATCGATACGGTAACAGGGCACGGGAGGATTCAGGGCGGCGCAGAATTCCTGAACAAAACCCGCATCTCCGCCACTTTCTTCTTCACTGCGCATGCGGTGATTCACCGTGACCGCGGAAAGCGTGAAACCGTACTCAGGAGCAAGTGTATGAAGCATGATGAGGAGAAAGAGCGAATCGGCGCCGCCTGAAACCGCAGCCAGCAGGGTTTGGTCAGCCAACGCGGCAGCTGGCATTACCTGAGCAGATCGCAGCGCGGCCGACGATACGGGCGTTTCCGCCTCGGTAGGTGACAGGGTGCCCGAGATACAATAATCCCTGAAAAAATTGCGGACAATCTGTTCCGGATCCGGCCTTGTGCTCATACGTTCAGTATACCAGACAAAAAAGGGGACCGAAAGGTCCCCTTGTACAGTTCTCTACGATGATCTTACTCGGCTGCAGGTGCATCGGGAGCAGCTTCAGCGGTTGCTTCCTGCTGGGCGGCAGGAATATCAGCCTTGGCATACTTGAGGGTCGCGATGGTGAGATGGGGATCGGTAAGAACCTTAACACCTTCGGGAACAACCACGTCCTTGACGTGAATGGAATGGTTGAGCTGGAGATCGGAAACGTCCACAACAACTCGCGGAGGCAGGTTCTTGGGAAGACATTCAACATCGAGTTCTTCGGTTCCAGCCTCAAGAATACCGCCCGTGCGTACACCTTCGGGAGAACCGGTAAGCCGTACCGGAATCTTGGTGCGGATCTTCTTGCCGGCTTCTACCTCATAGAAGTCTACATGGGTTACCGTATCGGTAATAATGTTGTACTGGGCATCCTTGACGAACGCGATTGCGTCCTTCGAGCCGTCAATTTTCACATCGATAAGGGTACTCTCGGTAATGGTTCCGTAGAGTTTCGCAAAATCTTTTGCATTCAGGTCAAGCAATACGGCCTTACCGGTATTGTCGTACATGACTGCAGGAAGGCGACCTTCACGGCGCAGCCGTTTTGCGGCACCTTTACCGGTCATCGTCCGGGTTCGTGCCTCAATGATTTTCTCGTTCATACATGGACTCCTTAAAAATACAAGGCCCCTTCCACAGGGACACTCCCCGTGATCTGAGCTCAGGTTTCTGTCAAAAAACCGCCGTATACACCGGCGGTTTATAAACGCGTTATGCGATAGCTGGGACGGCAGGATTCGAACCTGCGAATACCGGTACCAAAAACCGGTGGCTTACCACTTGCCGACGTCCCAATGAATACACAGTGTCACCACCGCGATCCGGACGCCGAAGACCCGGTCAGGGTCTATACATCGTCAGCCAGATCGGCGGTTGTAGTTTCCTCGATATTTCCGGCTTCAAAGTCAGCCAGAATCTTGTCCTGCAATTTCGTGCGGAAGTCGGGACAGATCGGATGGGCAACATCCTTGTACTCGCCGGTCCGGATTTTTCTACTCGGCATGGCAATAAACATCCCTGTCTTTCCTTCGATAATCTTCACATTGTGAATCACGAAGCAGTCGTCGAAGGTAACGGTTACATAGGCCTTGAGCTTGCCCTCTGTTGTCACCTTCCTGATACGGATATCAGTAATCTCCATACTTTCTCTCCTTTGCAGTAGAAGCACCAGGCACAGTTATACCCGTACCGTAATTGTACTACCGCATTGGTGAGTGCGCAAGCAAAAGAAATTCCCTGCACAGGTCCCGCCGCATGGAAAAGCGGGAAAAAACGCGTTCAGACTCCTTTTTATCTCCAAATAATCCAAATACGCTGGAACCTGAACCGCTCATTTCGGCATACAAGGCTCCGGCATCATATAATTCACGTTGCACGCTCCGGATAGCCGGATAGCGCTCCATAATCGGGGCGCTGAAGCTGTTCCCGAACCGTTTCCAGCCATCAAGGGACCCGGCGTAAATTCCGGCGAGTTCGTCCCGATCCGGCATACCGCATCCTGCATCCGGATGACCGGTTTTCCAGGCATCAACAGCCGCATACGCATCCGCGGTACCGCTGTGTATACCGGGCCAGATCAAAATCCCGTACACGTCGGTGCGGGGTTCAAGCGCCTGGAGCGCTTCTCCCCTTCCGGTAACCAGGGCAGCGGGACTTCCGAGAAAAAACGGAACATCACTGCCAATTCCGCACGCCAGGGCATGCAGCTCGCCCGTACCGAGCCCGGCGGAAAAAAGCCGGTTCAAACCCGCAAGAACAGCCGCGGCATCTGTTGAACCGCCGCCCAGACCGGCGCCTGCCGGAATCTGTTTATCCAGAACCACATGAATGCCGTCCCGGATGCCGGTTGTATCCCGAAAAAGGTCAACCGCGCGCGAAACCGTGTTTACCGGTGGAAGATCAAACCGGGGACAGTCAATCTCGCATTCACCCGGTGAATCCATGCGATGCAATACGATGCGGTCGCACAGGGAAATCATCTGGAATATGCTCTCAATACTATGGAATCCGTCATCCCGCCGGTCAAGCACCCGAAGGTGAAGATTGATCTTGCAGGGAGCATCAAGCTCGATCGTGTGTTCCATGGATATCGGGATTATACCGAAAAAACGTCTTTTGTCAAAGGAGGAGTGATGAAGACGCGGCGATTTAGCACAAAATCCTGCGGAATTCAAAAGGAACACAAAAAAAAGTGACAGAATGGTTGACATAATCAAACACTCTCAATTATGTTTCAAGGGAACACGATCTTACTCCCGGTCAGGACGGGTTTGTGAGCCGACCAAAATTCAAATTAACGGACGGAACCAAAGCGAATGTTTATCGACAGTGATCTTGGACTGAAGCAAAGCCGGACAGCGTATGTGTTTGAAGACGCATACGACGACTACGAAGACGACGATTTCGACGAAGAAACCGACGACGACTTCGATGATTTCGAAGACGACGACGATTTTACTGACGACGATGATTTCGATGACTTCGGAGAAGAAGGGGACTACGACGAGGCAGAAGACGACTTCGATTACGAAGACGACGATCTGGACTACGACGATTTCGACGAGTAAAGTATTCGTCCCCTAAAAATCGCCTGTCTTGTGTACAAGACAGGCCTTTTTTTTTATTCCGGCGACACTTCTGTCGTGTCGGAAAGCAGATCGGGCGCTCCGTACCAGAGTTTTTCCAGATCGTAAAAATTACGGGCTGCGGGAGTCATCAAATGGACAATTACCGCTCCGAGATCCATGAGTATCCATTCATCCCCATCAGGAATACGCCGCTTCGTAGGCCGTATCTCCAGACCGGTTTCCTTGAGCGCCTCGTGCACATGACGCTGAAGACCTCTCGAATGGGTCGAACTCGACGTTGTGGCGATAACAAAATAATCCGTCCAGCTGTTCTTTCCGCTCAGATCAAGTACTTTAACATCCTGACCGCGGTGATCGATGAGCAATTTTCCCAGTTGTATTGCTGCAGCTCGTATATCATTGCCAGTTTTCATAGCACTCCTATTGTGACAGGACATATCGTCCATTAAAATCCTTTCCAAGTATTATCGTATAATCCACTATCGCTTCAGTTCCATACAAGTCAGTGCTGCTTTCCTCCGGAAGGGTACTCCGGATTGCTTCACACTGGATGATCTGTGCGATAATCTTCGCGACATGCTCGTTACCGATCCGGTCAATAACCAGGGTATCGGCATAATCGCTTGTTTCCGCGTTACCAACTCGTATAACGTCGTATCCGAAGCTCTGATAGAGCTCGGAGGTACGCTGCGCGAGGCCCTGCTTATCGGTACCGTTCAGGATCTCTATCGCGTAAATCCGCTCCTGCGCTGCGGCGTCTTCGGAGGCGAGCCCGCCGAGGGTCTGCCGGATGATATCCTTGAGGAGCTGACCATCGTAAAACGGAAAAAGAAGCTGCTTCCCGTCTACGTCCCGGAGCGAGCCGGTTATACGCTGGGGAATCAGACGTTCGGCGTCAATTGAATACAAATCCTGCAGGAGTTGCTTCAGGGTTTCCTGGCGGAGGTTCGTTTCCATGTTCCGGTACAGAACAGGAAAAACATCCTTTGAAAACGCCACTTCAGCATTATCGTTCAGCGCCCGGAAAAAAGCGAGAATTGAACGCTGTTTGCGCGCGGCATTTTCTCCTTCCTGATCCAGCTCATCCAGATACGTAACATACGTACGTATCTTGTCCCCGTCAAGGGTCACGGCGCCTGAGGGAAGAAGAACCCTCGTGTCCCCGTCCATGAGGTCAATTTCTGTGGGAATGAATACGGACAAACCGGAAAGCAAATCGGTCAGACGGGAAAATTGATCAAGATTGAACGAAATGCTGAACGGAATCTCGATGCCGGTCAATTTTTCTATTTCCTGCCGATACGCGTTCATGCCATTTTCTACATACACGGCGTCAATTCGGTCTACCCGTCCAAGGCTTTTGATAATCAATCCGGTTTCCCCGGGGATATCGAACATGGCGGCCCGTTTTGTTCCCGGATAATATGCTATCAAATTTGTTGAAAGCGGCACGCCCTCGTCTTCCAGTACAACCAGTACCTTCAGGAGCTGGTCGCCGGAAAGGGCGTCTCGTACCGGATTGTTCCGCATCGCGAAAACAAGAATGACGGCCGCGCCAATCAGCACCGCAAGAATAACGAACAAAAAGAAAACACTCCGGTCAATTTTCATTGATCTCATGACACTTCCTTTGCCAGCGCGTCGCGCATCCGGCGGCTTTCGTCCGAAACCAGCTTTCCCCGTGATTCCAGATAGTCAATCGAATGATCCAGCACGGCAAGCGTCATGGGATACAGCTCCATCCTAAAAACCAGTTCCCGGAATTCTTCCGGAAACTGATCGCGCCCGGGTTCGAGCTTGTCCGCCACATATACCACAAGCGACAAGGGATCAAGAGCCGGGTCGCCGAAGGTATGATGACGGACCGCACCGGTTATTTCGCCCTCTTCCATGCCGTACTCATGTACCAAAACCATGGCGGCGGCGCGGCCATGCAACAGTGCCGGTTTTTTCGTCTCGATAGTCCCTATCTCCCGCCCGTCCCTGGCAGCAAGAGCCATAAGTGCCTCTTTCGGCAGCTCTTTGCACAAATCGTGCGCCAGACCGGCAAGATACCCAGAAGCGTGATCCAGGGAAAACCGGTCGCATAAATCCCCGGAAAGCCGGGCGACCCGCAGAGAATGTTCATAACGGCCCGGAGAGAGGGTATCGCGTATCCGTGAATGGACCGCTTCAGCGAGCGGTGCCAGTGTTTCATGAAGCATACAGTCCATGTTCTTCAATATATCGTCCAACCGGCTCCGGGACAAGTGAGCGCCAGGGACCGCCGGAATGAATTGCGGAACGTATTGCCGACGAGGATACCGCTATCGGCGGATTTTCGACCGTCACATGGGGGAAGGAAAAAGATTCTCCCTCCCAGGGCGGACGCACCGCCAGCAGTAGTGTATAATCCCGGGCAATAACTGCGGCTTCTTTCCAGTTTCCGAAGGAAGCGGCAAGATCCTGTCCGATTATCAGGCCTATCGGGGCCGTCAAATCCTTCCCGTATCGTTCTGAAAGATACCGGAGTGTATCGATCGACCAGGAAACACCGCCGCGCGCAAGTTCGCAATCGTCCGTGCACAGTCCCGGATCAACGCTTACCGCAAGACGGAGCATGGCCAGTCGGTGTTTTCCCTCCGCAACATACCCCGTCTGTTTTCCGGGTGAAATATTCGCGGGAACCAGAACGACACGATCATATCCCAGCTGATCCCGTACCGCCCGCGCAAGGGCGACATGACCGTTATGCACCGGATTGAATGATCCGCCGAGCATCGCGAGTTTCACCGGGTTCGTCTCCGTTTTTTCCGGTTGAGACTCACGGTTGCCCCGAAATCGTCCGGATCAAGTTCGGGAAGCGGATTCGGTACCTCCTCCGGTTCCGCCTGCATGAAGTCCGGAATCTGATCGTTTCCATCCGTTACATCACCGTTGATAGAATCGTTCACCATGGCGATAAACGCGTCGCGTACCTCGTCGAGGCCCCAGCGGGAATGAACTGAAATACCGAATATGCGCTGTTCGGGATACCGTGCGCGCAATTCCGCAAGCCGTTCACGGGTATCGGGCAAATCAAGCTTGTTGGCGATAACCACCCGGGGTTTTTCGGCGAGAAGCGGTGAAAACCCGTCCAGTTCCTTCTGCAGCTTGTCATACGAATCACAATAATCGTCGTCTGAAAGGTCAATGAGGAAGGCAAGACCGGACGTACGCGAGATGTGTTTGAGAAATTTTATACCCATACCGTGTCCATCCGAAGCGCCTTCAATGATGCCGGGAATGTCCGCGAGAATGATATCCTGTTCCTCGTTAACCCGGAGCACCCCCAGATTGGGAATCTTGGTTGTAAAGGGATAAGGCGCGATCTTTGGCCGAGCATTGGTAAAATACTCGAGCAGGGAGCTTTTCCCGGCATTGGGAAATCCGACAAAACCGATATCGGCGATAATGTTGAGTTCAATCCTCAAGCGGCGTGTCTCGCCCGGTTTGCCGGGCAGTGCGGTACGCGGAGCCTGGTTAGTTGCACCTTTGAAATGCACGTTTCCCCAACCGCCGTTACCGCCCTCGAGAAAAACAAAAGTTCCTTCCGTATCAAGACCGAAATCCTTGATTACATCGCCGGTTTCGGCATCCCTGAGAACACATCCGGGAGGCAGGGGGATGATACAGTCATCGCCATCCTTGCCGTATCGCTGACTGCCCTGCCCGTCTCCGCCGTTTTTGGCCTTGAACGACTGTTTGTACCGTACATGAGCGAGTGTACGCAGATTGCGGCGGATTTCAAAAATGATGCTTCCGCCCCTCCCTCCGTCTCCGCCTGACGGTCCGCCCATGGGAACATATTTTTCCCGGCGGAACGCGACACAACCGTTGCCGCCCTTCCCGGACGAGACGATTACAAAAGCCTCATCGGCAAATTTGACCATTACTGTTTCTCCAAAAAAAAAGCCGGCAGGAAACCCGCCGGCAGTACATTCTTTACAACAGACACTCCCCGGAATAAACCGGGTGTGTCATGGATCCCGACGGCTCAGTGCCGCGTTGTTGAACAATACCCGCACCGGCGGGTACGGATCAGTTCTGTACGGGATCTACGGACGCAAGGCTGCGTCCCTGTCGCTTATGATACTGTACAACTCCATCCACCGTGGCAAAGAGGGTATCGTCTCTTCCAAGACCGACATTCCGGCCGGGGTGGATTTTGGTTCCACGCTGACGAACAAGGATGGAACCCGCAGGAACCGTCTGACCGCCGAACACTTTAACTCCGAGATATTTCGGGTTTGAATCGCGGCCGTTCTTGGCGCCGCTTCCACCTTTTTTGCGTCCCATATCAATCCTCCAACACTTCGATCGAACTGTTTTCTACAATTTTTTCGTGCACCCCGACCGAGTCGGGATACTCTCGCGCAAGTGCGCCAATACCACGCTGCAAAAAATGCGCGGTATACCGCAACAGCGGGTAATCCGCCTGTCTGCAGGCGACAACCGTCATGGACAGCGTTCCCCGGCCGGCGGTTTCAACCCGCAACGGCACACCGCTTTCTTCCAGAACGGCAGGTGCTGTGCGCATGAGAACAGAAACCGCCGCACAGACGATATCCGTTCCCGCTGATCCATGTAACGCATGCCCCTGTGCCGAAGCGGAAACAAGCGCTCCGCTTCCGTCGAGGACAAGGTTAACCCGGATCACACCTTATGCTCCGACGATATTCTCTACAGTGACCATGGTATACCGCTGACGGTGACCAATGGTCCGGTGGTAGTCTTTCTTGCTCTTGTATTTGTAGACAATAACCTTCTTGTCCTTGAACGTGTCTCCAACGACAATCTGAACCTTGGCACCCTTTACATAGGGAGTACCAACGGTTGCTTTATCACCGTCTGAAACCATCAAAACGGTATCGATATCAATCTTGCTGCCTTTTTCGGCGTCAATCTTGTCTACCTGAATCTGGGCGCCTTTCTCGGCCTTGTATTGCTTTCCCTTATACTCAACAAGTGCGTACATCATGAACCTCTATTTCCAAAAAATTATTCGTTACTCCGGTATTCGAACGGGTAAAAGACCGGAGGCACAGTACAACAGGTTTGGAAACTATACCAAATCGGATACCTGAACGTCAAGTGCTACATGGACTCCAAAAACGGTACCAGTACCAGATCAAGCGCGTTTTTCAACACAATTCGGCAAGCACGCACCAGCTCGAGACGCGTACGCGCAAGATCGGGCGAACCGGCCGCGAGTATGGGACAATCATGATAAAACCGGCTGAATGCCTTTGAAAGATCATAGATATATCCGGTTATCACGCTCGGATCCTGATTCTGCGCCGCGCGGAGCGTCTGTTTCGGGAATTCACCCAGAATCTTGAGCAGCCCCCACTCGGCATCATGGGTCAACAGGCCGGCTTGTACTGAACCTCCGGCCAAAGACGGGTCATCGGCAACTTTGCGCAAGATCGACGAAATACGCGCGCCCATGTACTGGAGGTACGGACCGGTGTTCCCGGTAAAGGCCAGCGACTCTTTCGGATTGAATATCATGTCCTTGGTGGGAGATACCTGGAGCAGGAAATAATGCAGTGCGCCAAGCGCTATTTTCTCGGCAACCGCCGCGGGATCGCCAACGGCCTCGTCCCGTCCCTTCGCAGATATTTCCTCGAGCGCGCCGTCGCGCAAGGTATTGATAAGATCATCTCCGTCAACAACAGTCCCTTCCCGGCTCTTCATCTTTCCCTCGGGGAGATTGACCATGCCGTACGACAGGTGATACAGGTTCTCCGCCCAGTCGTAGCCGAGCAGCCGGAGCACATAAAACAGGACCTTGAAATGGTACTGCTGTTCACTGCCGACCACATAGACAAGCTGATTGAAGTCCCAGTCGGTGTGGCGATAAATGGCTGTTCCCACATCCTGTGTCATATAGAGCGCGGTTCCGTCCTTGCGGAGAAGCACTTTCTTGTCGAGACCGATGGGCTCAAGATCTACCCACACCGAGCCGTCTTCTTCCCGGTAAAAAAGTCCTTTATCGAGACCGGCGAGAATTTCCTCCCGGCCTTTCATGTAGGTTTCGCTTTCGTAATAAATTTTGTCGAAGGAAACGCCGGTCCGCGCGTACGTCTGGGTAATGCCTTCTTCGGCCCAGCCGTTCATCTGTTTCCAGAGGCGCATAACCTCCGGGTCGCCGGCTTCCCAGGCGCGAAGGAGATCTTGTGCTTCGGCCTCCGCTTTTTCCGGCTCGGTCTTGCTGTATTCGTTGAACCTCACATAACAGTCGCCCACAAAGCGGTCGGACTTGACTCCGCGCGATTCCGGGGTTTCCCCGGCGAAAAACTTTTGATACGCGAGCATGGATTTGCAGATATGGATGCCGCGGTTGTTGACAATATTGACCTTGAAAACCTCCGCGCCGCAAAAGGCCAGGATGCGGGAAATGCTTTCGCCAAGCGCATCGTTGCGGAGATGTCCCAGATGCAGGGGTTTGTTCGTGTTGGGGCTCGAAAACTCGACCATGACGCGACGGCCGGCAAGGGCATCGCTTCTCCCCCACCCGTCACCCGAACCGATGATGTCGGTAAGGGTTTTTCCCGCAACGGCGCCCTTTGCGAGAAATACGTTCACGTAAGGGCCCACGGCTTTTACCGTGCCGAATTGCGCAAGAGCGTCATCTGCGGCGAGCCGTGCGGAAACTTCTGCCGCAAGGGCGGGCGGCGCCATGCGGAACACTTTAGCGAAGGGAAACAGCGGAAACCCGACATCGCCCATAGCCGGATTCGGCGGAACTTCTGCACTCAACGTGCCCGCGTCCACCGGATCGCCCGGGAGGTCTTTTTCCTGCCGTAATGATTCGAGCGCCGAAGCAACCGCTACACGCCATGTTTCCCGTATATCAGACATAGATACTTCTCCTTGAAAAATGCGGGGTGTTCCGCATGTTCACAGAGTGTACCGGAATTGACGGGGTCTTTCAATGCACAACGTGCCGGATAAGGGCCGCCATGTGGGTAAATGAACCGGATCCTTCGCGGCGGTTCGAGCCGAACTCGCTGCCGCAGGCAGTGCACTCTCCGGTGTCGGTTATGTGCTCGTCGGGGATCCCCGCATCCCGGCAGAGATGGCGGTTTGCCTCCGCCAGGGAAAGTCGCCAGGGCCATGCGCTTCCCGCCTGCTTGCGCGCTTCGTCCAGCCGGACTGCGTCCGGAGAGAAGTTCTCCGAAAAATACCGTGCGCGATCATCGTCCACGGTATAACAGCAGGAGCGGATATGCGGACCCAGAATTACATGAAACCCGGCCGGTTCCGCTCCCCATACCCGGCGGGCAGCAGCAAGCGCTTCACGAATAATGCCGGTACCCTTCCAGCCGGAATGAAGTACCCCGAAGCAGGGAGCGCGCTCATGACACAGCCAGATGGGCATACAGTCGGCCACCGTGACACAAGGCACAATATCCGGGTTCCCGGCAAGAATCCCGTCTCCTTCCTTCCAGTCCGAAAAGTCTTCGGGCGTTTGCGCCACATACACCGTACGTGAATGAATTTGGGTCAGGGACACTACACGGGAAGACTCGATACCAAGACCGGAAAAAACACGTGCCCGGTTTTCCTCGTCGGTTCGGCCCTTCATGGGGCCCGCGGCGCGAAGCGTGAGCACGCAGTCATACGACAGGGATCCGCCGGAAAATCTGAAGAGCCGGTGCGGAATCATATCGAATCCTTTTCGATTTTCTCCGCTTCACCGAGAATCATGAACGCTTCACGAATTAACTGACGAACCATCGTCAATTCCTTGCGGAACCGCTCATTCTGCTTTCCCTGAATCGATGCAAGATTAACCAATGTTTCGTAGGGCCCGCCCCGCACAACATCAAGAATGCCGCCAAGAATGAGGTCCATACTCGTAAACGCGGTCACCGCCTTCCCGATAATGGTCTCCGTCTCGGAATCCGTCGTCAGCATCATGTTTTCAAGCCGGGCCTTGCCCTTGACCGTCGCCATTTTTTCACGCTGAACAATTTCGAACCCCTCGCCAAGATCACCCTTGGGCGAAAGACGTTCCTCAAAATTTTCGATAATGCTCTGCTCATGCTCCAGCGCGCTGAATGCGTCGGTATACTCCATGAGGTTTTCCCGTTTGTAAAAATCTCCCTCGATCAGGATGACCTTGAGCGGCTTCATGATCTGGGAGGGATACATGCGGGTAAAAAATCCTTTGAGAAACTGCAGCGACAATTCCCGGCGCAGCGAAAGCCGGAGCCACATTCCCTCCCAGGGATGATACGTCAGCTGGGGGAGATCGTCCATGCCGAGAAAATCGTGCATGCGGGCCGAAAGAACCGCGCGGCGGTGCGCCCGACTCCAGGCAGACCACCGCTGTTCAAAACGCTTTTTCCAGGCATTTCGGAAAAGCATGAACCAGTCCTCGCCGCTCTCGCTTACCAGCGGCCGCCAGCTGACATCATGAATGCTGAAGCGTACAAAATCCGCCAAGGGAATCGTGGACCTGAATTCCGAAATTGCCACAAGATGCCCGGCTGCCGCCGTGAGAAATTGCGAACATTCCCGCTCAAGGTCAAACCCGCTGTCCCGGACATGCTCCTGTTCGGAAAAAAGGAACAGGGCCTCAAGCATGAGTACGGGTATTTTCCGGCCACTTGAAAGAATGTTCACCAGGCTCTTCATCTCTTCGGTAACGGAATCGATGGGGCAACCCTGTGCGATACCGGACATTATGTCAAAACGGAGCAGGATCCGGTCGAGCGGTACGGCGCAGAATTTCCTCATCCACTCGATTCCCTGGGCGGCCTGATACATCCGCGCCCGGTCTTCGGACGGTATATTGTTCATTACGGAATCCATCGCCCGTACGCAGGTTAGGCGCACGTCCTTTTGATCACGTGAATCGGAGGGAAACTCGAACGGGTCAGCCGCGGCCGCAATGGCTTCCGCGGTTTTCTTTATCATGAGTGAAGAGAGGATGATGAAAAATCCCCCCTTGTTTTCCTCGTAGGAACCGAGCAGCGATGAGAAAAAACTTTGAATGGTACGGAGACGTTTTAACTCCTGATACAGGGCGGACGAGTACATCCGCTGCCGCGTGTCGATGTAAGACCCCGATGTCCGCGACAGCTTTTTTCCCAGCGATTCCACGAGATGAAGACTGTACAACTGTACCGGTGTGGAAGAAGAAAAAAGGGAGCAAATACCGAACCACAGCCTGACGAGGAAACTCTGTTCCTTGAACCGCTCCTCGGGAATTACCCCGCCCTCTCCGGAAATGACTTCAGGCCGTTCCCGGGACTGTGCTTCCTCCGAACGAAGTTCCGTTGTGTCTGCCAGCTTGCGTAGCAGATCCTGGCGTTCCGAGGATTGAAGACTCCGGACAAGTCGCTCAAAAGTTGTCAGATTATCTGTCATACGGTATCAGTATGGGGTAAAAACCGTTTTTTTACCAATAAAAAAGCCACTCGTTATGAGTGGCAACCGGTCCCTACGGGAATCGAACCCGTCTTTTAAGATTGAGAATCTCATGTCCTAACCGATAGACGAAGGGACCCGAGGAAGAAAAAGAACCTCTTTGAGGTTCTTTTTCTTCCTCTTGGAGTTTCGCTTCGCGAAACTCCACAGTATCATTTCACGTTCCGCTTCGCGGAACTTCACAGAACTACGTCAAGTTTCGCTTCGCGATACTCCACAGTATTATTTCAAGTTCCGCAAAGCGGAACTTTACTTCTTGCATACCTCGTTGAGGTTTTTGTTTCATACATTTTTCAGGAAACGGTGGTAGGCAATTTCCCCAGGGAGGATTCGAACCCCCACATGCAGAACCAGAATCTGCGGTGCTACCATTACACAACCGGGGAATGAGGTCGTGGTGAAAATTACCACACAGGAACTTCTTTGTCAACTATTCCGGTGCTATTCGCCGTGATACTCTATCAGGGTTTTCACCGGAACAGAATCGCCAAGAACGGCGGCGTAGGACAGGAACGGGAGGCCGACAACACCGAAAAATCCGGTTACGGTAGCGCCGCCCTGCTCAAGGACGTTCCGTGCAGCGTTGAGTGTTCCGCCGGTTGCGATAAGGTCATCCATAACCAGAATTCGCTGACCGGGACGCACGTCGGTCTGGTGTACTTCAATTTCAGCTGTTGCATATTCAAGGGCATATTTACAGGAATAGGTCTTGCCCGGCAGTTTTCCCTTTTTCCTGATCAAGATCAGGGGAATCCCCATCCGTTCGGCAAAAGGCGCCGCAAAGATGAAACCCCGCGACTCGATTGCCGCTATGGCATCCAGATGGTCGTTTTTGTACAACTCGACCATGCGGTCAATACAGTACCGGAACGCGGGAGGATTAACCAGTATTCCGGTTATGTCGTAAAAAAGAATCCCCGGTTTCGGAAAATCGGGGATTTTTCGTATTGCCGAATCAAGCGAAAAGGATTCCTTCATGAGGGAAATACTAGTACATCGGAGGCTGTTCAGTCAACGGACGAAAGAGTCGGCGTGAATCATCGCCGTCCGTATTTGCGGAATCCTTCTACCCGGGCGCTGGTGTTTACCGTCCACGGGCTGGTTATGCCGCGGGAAAGATACTGATAGCCTATTCCGGCTATCATGGCACCATTGTCGCCGCAAAGGTTGAGCGGGGGAAAAATGCAGTTCAAGTCGGTTCGCTGAGCGAGTTTTTCCCGGAGGCTGCTGTTCGCGGCCACACCGCCGCCGGCGACAATGGTCGTCAGCCCGGTATCTTCCACTGCGCGGAACAGTCGGGTAAGAAGAATTTTTACGGCGGTTTCCTGAAAGGCGGCGGCTATGTTTTCCGGAGTCCGTTCATACGTGTCATCCCAGAACTGGTCTATCTGGTTAATGGCCGCCGTCTTGAGCCCGGAGTAGGAAACATCGTAGGCATGGCCGTCACCATGGATGTTGGGAAGCGGAAATCGCGCAGCGCGGGGATCGCCGTTTTTTGCCAGACGGTCAATGATTACTCCGCCCGGATACCCGAAGTCATAGAACTTGGCAACCTTGTCAAAGGCCTCGCCCGCGGCATCGTCTATGGTCGTGCCGAGCACCTCAATGTCATCAAAACCAGATACCCTGCAGATAATGGTGTGCCCGCCCGAAACGAGCAGACCCAGATAGGGATAGGTGATATCAGTGTGCAAATGAGCCGCGTAGAGATGGGCAAGCATATGATTTACCGCAACGAAGGGTTTTCCGGTCGCCCAGGCGAGCGTTTTGCCGAACGTAAGCCCGACGAGTAATGATCCCATGAGTCCGGGCCGATTTGTTGCCGCTATTCCGTCAATCCGGTCAAGGGTGCAATCAGCTTCCCCGAGCGCCTGTTTTACTACCGGCAGTATCCATTCGGTATGTTTTCTGCTCGCTATCTCGGGCACCACCCCGCGGTATTCCTCATGAAAGGGGATCTGCGTCGCCACGACATTGCTGAGAATGGTGGTACCATCCACAACGACAGCGGCGGATGTTTCATCACAGGAGCTTTCGATACCGAGAACGGTCATTGATCTCCCTCGTCGCTTGCGGCGATTTTCGCGATGGTGGAAAGAGAGAATCCCTGACTGACCAGCTCCGGGTACATTTCTGTCAGAATCTGCGCGAGTTCATTCGACCAGACATGACCGATCATGATGGCTGATCCGCGCCGTTCCGCTATTTTCATTCCGCTGTATACCGCATCCATGATCGCATTGCGATCCTGGCTATTGTCCAAAAACACTGAGCGCTCCAAAATTTGCATGTTGCGTTCCCGCGCAAGCACCGGAGCTACGGTGTCCGAAGTTGTGCGGGAATCGAGAAAGTATAATCCGCGTTCCGATACGATATCGAATACTGCGGCCATTGCCGTTCTGTCGGCGGTGATTAATGATCCTTCATGATTGTTCAAACCGGTAACCGGCGCGATCTCGTCTATATTTTCACGAACAATCACGCGTATTTCGTCCGGAGTCATGCCCTTACGAATCGCTCCCGGGCCCGGGTCCATTGCAAGGTTTTGAGCCTGCATGGGTTGATGCAGCAGGCATTCCTTCCCCGCCGAGCGGATCTTCCGCGCGGATTCCGCAGAATAGCGCAATCGGGGTAAAACGGCAATAGTACAGGGGAAAGGCAGCTCGAGAAAGGGTTGTAACTGCGCCAGATTATGTCCCGCGTCATCGAAGACAAACACCAGGGTTCCTTTCGGCTCGACGGGAACGGGTTTCTCGAGTGGCGGGGCTCCGGGAGACAAAGGGGTCGGCTGCCGGGCCGGTTGCTCCGGCGGTTTCGCGGCCGGTTGTTCCGGCGGTTTCCTGACAGGTGCCGGTTGCCGAACCGGCTTTTCTCCGGAGGGCTTTTCGACGGCGGTGCCGGAGGGCTCCCGCCCCGGACTTTCATCCGGCGGACGCTCAATCGCCACGGGAGGTACAAGAAGAAATCGTCCCGTCAGCAGCATGGCAGAGGCGCCGAACAGTATCGCCAGCAGTACTATATTCGTTTTAAGGGCAGAAGCTTTTTTTCGGGAAGTTTTGGTCCTTTTACGGTTTTGCGGTTTTCGCCGGGGAGTTGAACGCCGCGGCTGCTTCTTGCTGTCCATACACCTATGAAGATACGGACAACAAGCCTCCGGTGTCAACCGAAGAAGCGCCGCGGCAGGGGAAACTGGTTAACTGTACAGCATTTCGTGAAGCTCCCGGGACCGTGCCTGGAGCTTCCTCAGCACCCGCAGTTCCACCTGACGTATTGTTTCGGCGGAAACTCCATACTGCTGACCGATATTTTTCAGGGTTACCGGCTTTCCCGAGTCATCAAGATTATACCGTTTTATCATGATATCCCGCTCGTTTTCCTTGAGTCCTTCAAGGATTTGCATGATGCAGTCACGGGTGTATTGTTTCATGAACTGCTCTTCCGGGCAGTAGGTCCGATCCGGAAGCACATCTTTCAACGAGAGGGAGTCATCGTCATCCAGCTGGAGATCAAGACTGGATACTGTTCCCGAACTGACGATGATGTCTGAAACCTCGCGGACGGGAAGACACAATTCGCGTGCAATTTCCTCGTTTGTCGGATGGCGTGAAAAACGCTGATACAACTCGGCGGAGATCCTGCGGATTCGCCCCGCGAGTTCTTCTTTCCGGAAGGGAAGCCGGATCATCCGGCGCTTGTTCGCGATTGCCCGGGTTATCGCCTGTTGAATCCACCAGCAGGCATAGGTTGAGAATCGTACATTGTAGGAAAACTCGTATTTTTGGGCTGCGGTAATCAGCCCCATGTTGCCTTCCTGAATGATATCGAGCAGCGGCATGTCGGGCGCCGCGTATTTCCGGCCAACCGTAACAACAAGACGCAAATTGGATTCGATCAATTGTTTTCGTGCTGAAAGATCTCCTTCCTGAATCTTCTTTGACAGGGAGAGCTCTTCTTCGAAGCTCAGCAACGGATACTTTCTGATTTCCTTGAGATATTCCTGTAATGAATCGTGGTCGTTCATAAAATCCCCCGCTGAATACAAGCAATAATTGTGCCAACCGGCCAGTCGGTTTGTACAGCGGGTGTATTTCTATGTATAAGAACAATAAATCTCTATTTGCGTAAATTTATGTACACCATCATGTATTATTTATCATACATTCGTGAGGGGATACCTGTATACTTTTCCATCATTTCCCTGTATCCGGAGAGATACATCGGTCGAATTCGGCAATACCCGATCCGAAAGCGCCGGAACGGAAAGCGGGAATTTTCCCCCGCCGCCGGGCAAATCGACCGCGTATTGGGGAAGGGATAGACCGGAAAGCATATCGCGAAGTCGAAGCCAGATGTGCATACCCTCGTCCGGCGGAACACGAAACGACGCGGTTCCCGGCGCGAGATCACACTGAAAAAGATACCCGGGCTTTACGCCGAGACACACCAGCTCGTGAAAGAGTTCGGCGAGCAGTTCCGGTGAATCATTCACGCCCCGAAGCAATACGGTTTGCGACTGCTGTGGAATTCCCGCGGTCCGCAAAGCGGTTATACAGTCCCGTTGGGCAGCGCCGAGTTCCGCCGGATGGTTTATATGCGGAATAACCCACAGCGGCTGAAGCGCGGCAAGACGATGGACAAATTCGGGAGTAAACTTTTCCGGTGCGAACACCGGACCGCGGGTGCACAACCGGATGAGCAGGTCGGAGCGAACCGCACGCAGTTTTTCCAGGAACGCGAACAGCGAATCGGGCGGTGCGGTTAACGGATCACCGCCGGAGACGAGTATCTCGCGCACAGCCGGAGTGTTCGCAAGGTAGGCAACAATGGCGTCCTGTTCGGCTTCAGAGAGGAACCCCCGGGAGCGGGCGGTAAAGCTCTTGCGGAAACAGTAGCGGCAGTGACCAAGACACTTGCCGGTAACGAGCGCAAGCACCCGGTTCGGATACTGGTGTACAAGATACGGCGTTACGAGGTAGCGCCCTTCCCCGAGTGGATCGGAGGTTTCTTCCAGCGCGAAAACATCCTCTTCCGGCGACGGTTCAATCTGCCGTGCAAGCGCAAGGCGTGCAGCACCGTCCGCTTCGTCGATCAAGCGCGCAAATGAGTGTGGTACAAGGCGGGGAAACCGCGGGAGACCCGCGTCCGTCCGCCAGTCGGCATCGGTCATTCAGAGGCTTCCCCGAGCATGAGGGCGGCCATGACCGCCGCGTCTCCGCACAAGTAGTCGAGCACACAGTATTCATTGGGCTGATGGGCGGTTTCATCCATACGGGACCAGACAACGGCGTTATAGCCGTTGTTGCGGAGCTCTGCGGCGACAGTTCCTCCGCCGACACCGATGGGCCGCGCGGTTGCGCCGTAAACGAGTTCTATGGCCCGCGCGAGCGCAAGAACCACCGGTGCGTCTTTCGGCGTCGCCTTCGACTCGATCTGCTGGTCAATCCGCCAGCTGATACTCACCCGGTAGCGCTCCTCGATGCGCTTTGCTGTGCGGGAAATCTCGTCGAGCACGTCGGCCAGGGAATACCGGGGAAGGATGCGGCAGTCGAGGTAGAACACGTCTTCGCCGGGAATGGTATTCACGTTGGGAACATTCGCCTCCTTGCGGGTCGGCTGAATGGTGGACCGGTCGGGTTCAAAGAGCGTATCCCGGGCGTTAAAGTGCTGTTCGAGCGCATTGAGTTCAAGCGCGAGCGCACAGCCGGCGAGGTGGGCATTCACCCCCTGATCCGGCCGGGACGCATGGGTTTGCACCCCGCGTGTGGTTATCCGAAGCCAGAGGATGTTCTTTTCCGCAATCTCCATGGCATCACCGGCGGGATCGCCCCCGTCGGGGATGAGGATGAGGTCTTCCGCGCCGAATAGCCGGTGATGTTCCAAAAGGAACCGGATGCCATACGTGGAACCGACTTCTTCGTCGGCAACAAAGAGCAGCTTGATGGTATAGTCCGGCACGATACCGTTTTCCACAAAGGCGAGCGCGGCAAAGACCGACGATACGAGTCCCTGCTGATTGTCTTCCACGCCGCGGCCGAAAAGCTTTCCGTCTTTTTCAACGACAGTCCAGGGGTTGCTGTCCCATTTGGAAAGATCGCCCGGCGGTACCACGTCGAGGTGGGTCATGATCCAGACGGCTTCACTCCGGCGGCCGGGTATGGTTACCACAAGATTGGGCCTGAAACCCGCCGAAACGCGGGAATCGGGAGCGTCAAACCGCTCGCCTGAGGGAAGACCGAGCGCTGCGAGTTCTTTTTCAAGGAGGAGGCATTTTTCAAATTCCCCGTCCCCGCCGGATTCGGGCGCAAGCGCCTGACAGGCGGCAAGTTTTTTCTGGAGATCGATCATCCGGCCGCGCTGGGCGGCAAGCCAGGTCTGTATCGTTTCAAGATTCTTCATTTATTTCTCCGCGGTTTGGTGTTTGCGGTATACGTCCCAGGTGCTCGAAATGAGGGTTTTGCAATCCGATAATTCCGCTTCCCAGCCGATGCGCTTTTTGGCGTGAGCGGAGGTGGCATAGAGTTCGGACGGATCGCCGGGACGGCGATCCACATACCGTGCGGGAATCTCCACGCCGGTAACCTCGCGGGCGGTCTCGAGCATTTCGGTAACCGTGATACCCGTTTCGCTTCCGAGATTCACCGTAAGGCTTTCATCCTCCCGGTCGATGGTTTCCAAGGCAAGCACATGGGCCCGCGCGAGATCGCTCACATGGACATAGTCGCGTACGCAGGTGCCGTCGCGGGTATCGTAGTCGTTGCCAAATATCTGCAGTTCCTTCCGCCAGCCCATGGCCACTTCCATGATGATGGGCAAGAGGTTCTGCGGGTTGCTTTCGAGCCCGAGGACGGTACCGTCGGGATCGTAGCCCGCGGCGTTAAAGTAGCGAAGTGCGGCGAAGCGCAGACCCCGGATACGATCGTACCAGGCAAGTATTCGTTCGATTTCCAGCTTGGTAAACCCGTAGTAGCTTTCCGGATTCGCGGGATGTGCCTCGTCAATGGGAAGATACTGCGGCGATCCGAAGATCGCGGCCGAAGAGGAAAACACCATGCGTTTGCAGCCGTGCGCGCAGGCCGCGTTGAGGATGTTGATGGTTCCGGAAAGATTGTTTACGGAATATTTTTCCGGTTCCGACATGGACTCGCCCACTGCCTTGAACGCGGCGAGGTGGACAAAGGCGTCGAAGCCACGTGAAAAGGCAGCGTCAAGATCGTCGGGATGGCGGATATCTCCGGCGATAAAGCCGGTTCCCGGAACAAGGTTGATCAACTGCCCGGATGAAAGATTGTCGAATACGGTAACATCATGCCCCGCGGAAAGAAATGCATGCACCACATGGCTGCCGATATATCCCGCGCCGCCCACTACCAAAACCTTCATGTGTACTCCCCGAGCGCTTCCGTTACCGCTTCCCAGCGGACAGTAAGCGCTTCTATTGTTTGTTCAAGTGATTCTATTTTTTGTTGAACCATTTTACTCTTTTCTCCGTCAGTATACACCTCCGGAGTCGCCAAAATATGTTCCTGTGCGGATTTTTCCGACTCTTTTTCCGCGATTTCTTCCATGAGTTCGGTTTCCTCGCGTTCAAGTTTTCGCTTCGCTGCCTTCCGCTGTTTTTCGAAGGCCCGGAGTTCCGCTCCGGAGAGCACCTCGGCGGAGGCACTGGTAGCTGGCAAGCCGGCCGGTCTACCGTTTGCAGCGTCGGAACGGGAATCTGCCGATCCGCCGTTTGCCGCCGCGGACTCCGCGGCTATCCGGTCGAGATAGTAGCGGTAATCGCCGGGGAAATTGCGCACCCGCGAAGGTTCATTGCCGGGAGCGGCGGTCAGTTCAAGCACCCGGGTCGCAAGGCCTTCTATAAACCCCCGGTCATGGGAGACGAAGATGATTGTACCGGTAAATGCGTTGAGGGCGTCGAGAAGCACATCCTTGGAGTGAAGATCAAGGTGGTTCGTCGGTTCGTCCAGTATGAGCAGATTGAGCGGCCGCAAGAGGAGACGCAGCAGGGCAAGGCGGCTTTTTTCACCGCCGGAAAGGACGGACACCTGCTTGTATACATCGTCGCCACGGAAAAGGAAGGCGGCGAGCATGTCCCGGAGGCGGGGAATGAGCTCGAGCGGGGCTTCCGACTCGAGAAGATCGAGTATGCGCTCACCGCCCGAGAGGAGCTCGGCGCTTTCCTGCGAAAAATAGCCGGGGAGCACGCCGGCACCGTATTCCACGCTTCCGGTGTAGTCTGAATCCACACCGGCGAGTACGCGGAGCAGGGTTGACTTACCCGCGCCGTTTCGCCCGACCACTACCAGCCGTTCGCTCTTTTCCACCACAAAATCGAGGCCGCGGATGACCGGGCGCTCACCATACCCGCGCGAAAGATCCTTCGCGGTAAGCACGAGCCGGCCCGTATGCGGCGCGGGAGGAAAATGCACCGTCATCTTGCGGAGATTGACCGGCAACTCTATGCGTTCAATCTTTTCGAGCTGTTTGATCCGGCCCTGCACAATGGCGGCCTTGGATGCGTTGTAGCGGAAGCGGCGGATAAAATCTTCCTGCTTCGCGATCTCTTCCTGCTGTTTTTCATAGCTTTTTATAAGCGCGGCAAGTTCCTGTTCGCGCAGCTGTTCATACCGGGTGTAGGTTCCGCGATACAGGTGCAGTTCTCCGTTAAACAGCTCGTACACTTCCTGTACGGTTACGTCGAGAAAATACCGGTCGTGACTGACCAGAAGATAGCCGCCGGTAAAGTCGGAGAGCCAGGATTCAAGCCAGTTTCGCGCTTCTATGTCGAGATAGTTCGTCGGTTCGTCAAGAAGGAGAATGTCCGGCTTTTCCAGGAGCACTTTGGCCAGCGCGATGCGCATCTGCCAGCCGCCGGAAAATTCGTCCACCGCGCGCGAGAAGTCGTCTTCCGTGAAGCCGAGACCGAGAAGGGTTTGTTCCATGACCGTTTTGCGCCGGTACCAGCCCGATTCCTCGAGGGCAAGTTGTACCTCGTGATGTTCCTCGGCAAGGCGGAGCGCCTTCGCCGAATCCGGCGGTTCCGCGGCAAGCTGGTCTCCAAGGGCTTCGTAGCGCGTGAGAAGATCCCTCCCGCGGGAAAAAGCGGTTTCCACCTCTTCGGCGAGCGTTTTTCCCCGGTGCACGATGCCGGATTGGGGCAAGTACGAGATGCGGGTATCCTTTTCCACCGCACGCTCGCCGCTGTCGCTCTGTATTTCCCCGCTGATGATCTTCATGAGCGTGGTTTTCCCCGAACCGTTTACCCCGGCAAGCGCGGCACGGGAACCGGAAGCGAGATTGAGCGAAACATCCCGGAGAATATCACGGTCTCCGAACGCGAGTGAAACGCGGGAAAACTGGACAAAGGCCATTACTGTCCCCCGTCGGCTTCCGGTTCTTCGGGTGTAAAGAACAACACGGTGGGATTCAGATCCCGGGAAACAACCACGGCATCCTTGATATTCCCGTTGTCTACCTGTTCGAGCTTCAGACCGTCGGAAGTCAATTCATAGAGGAAATTGACCCGTGTTCCGGTTGCCTCAAAGCGGAAGGTAAGAACGCCGGTATACCGGGACGCAAGTGATTCGGACAAGAAACAGCGGAGTTCGGCGACACCGCCACCCCCCGCTCCGGACGGAATTACCGAGGGAGTGAGAAGCTGATACCCGCTCCAGAGGAAACGGTTGCCCTCCAGGAACTGGAGCACGCCGTAACTGCCCGAGGAAAACACCGGTCCTGTTTCGCGAATTGAATCGAATATTTCCTGCCGGCGGTCCTGTTCGTCTTTGATGATATCTTCCGGCGTTTTATTGAGCGTCGCAAAATAGAACACCTGGGGCATACCACGATCGTCGGTGTATTGCACCACAAGCGCATCGCGCCTGCGGACTTCTGCGGTAAGAGAGGTGCCTTCGAAACGGTACATCCGGTCGCCGGTTTTCGTGATGCCGGTATGCTCGAACGTCGCCACGCCCTCGGCGGTCGCGATACGGGCTACGAGCGATTCTTCTCCCGGGAAAAAACCCCACAGGGGATGAACGCGGTCAATGTCCACCCGGTTCTCGGCGAGCATTACCCGGTAGTGGTCGGGATACCAGACCTGGTTGACCAGATATCCGCGGTAGGGATCTGCTCCGTCATCTTCCACAAGTTCTTCAACCGGAGCTTCGTCCCGTTCATCGTAGAGTGTCAAATTATAGGAAAAGCACCAGCCGGTTGTCCCGTCATTGGTGAGGACCTCAAACCAGTCGCCTTCAAGCGGAGCGTTGCCGGCAATGACCGGTGCTCCCTCCCCTTTGTCCAGTATCCTGATTATTTCTCCCTGGCGCAGCCGGTATACCTGCCGTGCGGTATTTTCGGGGCGGGCACGGACGGGCAGTCCGTCAATCTTGACCGATGCATAGGTGTACCGGTATTCCTCAAGCTTTGCGGCGGCCTTTCGGGCTCGGGAGCGGGACTTGTGCAAGTCTATCTGCCAGAGGGGTACTTCTATACGGTTCTCCCGCTCGGGACCGGTGCCGATGACATACACACCACCGATATTTGACTGAATATAGACCGGCACAACATCGCCGGCATGAAGGTTATGGTCCTGGATTGACCAGGTTACCACGCCGTATCCGATATAGGGAGAACAGGCCGAAAAAAACAACACCGCCGCAAGAAGCGCGAAACGTACCAATGCGGTGATAACAGGTCTGACGTATGCATTCATGGCTCAAGAATACCCTAAGCGAGCTTACATTTCAATCATTCGGGGGTTCGCATACACCGAGACGGCCCAAAAGCACAGGAAAAACCGGAACGGTTCAAGCCGGTTCAGTTCGGCATCCAGTGCAACGCTTACCAGAAGGGCCGAAAAAATGCCGGTTTTGCCCCGCCGGGTATCCAGAACCCACCGGACAAAGGGCTCGTCGGCATTCTGGTCCATGAGAAAATTCATGACAATCGTCTGAAATTCCGGATCCTGGCGTTTTTTTCGGGTAAACACCTCGTCAATTTCCTCATGCAGAAACACACTGATCCGTTCCCGTTCCCGGGTATATTCTTCGTACCGGTAAAAGAACCGCCGGGGAACGCCCATGAGCACGGACAGGGTCAGGATGGTTTCATCGGCGACATGGGGCGGCAACTGATCATTCCGCAGAAGGTCGAGAAGGATGGGAACCGCCGCGGTTGTATGCCATATTTCCATTGCCTGAACGCCGTGAACGAGCACAAAGGGGTTGTTCGACGAGAGCAAAATCTCTCCGGCAAGGAATTGGGCGCGCTCGTCGCCGATCCGGGCAAGGGCGAGCATGGCTTCGGCAACAAGACGGTAATCCGGACTGTTCAGTGCTTCCCTGAGCGGCCCGGCGGCACTCCGGACGCGGAACATGCCGAGCAGGCGGGCGGCGAGCGCCGCGGTCGAGAACTCGCCGTGGCTCAGCTCGTCGAGCAGCGTTTCCGTAATACGCGGGGAAAGACGTCTCAGGCGGCCAACGGACTGAAGAGCCTCGTACCGGATGGCAAAGCGCGGAGAGGAGAGATGATCAAGGAGCTTTTCCACCGAGATGGGCGATCCCATGGTTCCCAACTCGGTAATGAGTCTTGTTTCCTTGTCCGGATCCCGGGTGGTATCCAGTTTGCGCAACAGGGTGAGCGCGCGCATGTCCCGGGGAGAAAAAAGCACGGCCAGCGAGTCGCGTACGGGAAAGCTTCCCAGATCCTGAAGCCGGCGCTGGATGAGAATTCCGCAGGCGGCAAGCACCGCGCACAGGGAAAAAAACAGGCGGTACGCGGTAACGGTTGAAAGATCAGTCCCCGCGAGCACATCGAGAAAGGCCCCGCCCAGAACCGCCCCGGCGGCCCCGGTACCGCCCAGGATGAAAAAATAGAGCATGCTCATGTCCACGATGCGGTTGCGGGGTATGGCGGCGAAAAAATAAGCCTGGGCGGCGCTTTCCTGACCGGCGAACCCGATATTGGTAGCCGCAGACAGCAGTGCAAGAAAAATCAGGGAGAAACTAATGGTTCCGATACCCGGTGCGGCGACCGCAAACAGGAGGCTCGCGGGGATTATGAGGGAAAAAATGATGTACATGGGCTTCGATCCGAGCCGGTCTATGACCAGGCGGAGGACCAGTCCCATAAGGAGGGCGCCGAGTATGGAACAGACGGTAAAGAGGGTCAGCACGCTGTCACTTTGGCCATAGACCGCCTTGCTGTACACAATGATGAAGGGACGGGCCATGCCGATTCCGAGCGTAATCATGAGATAACTCAGCATGAAGGTGCGGATATTGGGAGTTGTCCACGCGAGCTGCAAACTGTCCTGCAACGAGAACTGCCGCTCGGTGGTATCAAAACTCGTCATGCCGGAATCGGGGAGACGGTACAGAAGAAGGGATGCAACGGTTCCGGTTATGATTCCGGTTATGGTGACGACATGATAGGTTTCCACCCCGCTGCCGTTCCACAGCAAAAACGCGAGAAAAAGGGTCGCGACCAGGGCTGTGGCGTTGTTCACGAGAGAGAGCCAGACAATGTATTCTCCCCGGTCTTTACCGGTGGAAAGGATCCCGATAACCGGATTATTGGAAATGAGACCGACTCCGCGGAAAAAATTGAAGAAGAAGACCGAAAGAATCATGAGCGCGATGGCAATATCCAGAGCTCCGCGGGCATACAGCAGAGGAATGAACAGGAGCGGCAGAAGGGAAAAATTCCTGAGCATCCAGTTGTGGGCAAAGGTTTTTACGAGACCCCGGCGTTTGAGACCGGATCTTCCGAGCGGAATGGAGAAGAACGAGAGAAACATGAACGCGCCGAGCAAACCGATAACCGTACTGTTCGCGCCGAGCAGCATGGCATAGAGCGTTATGGTGTTTCCGGTAACCAGGGCAAAGGAAAACGAATTGATCCCGGAAAAGGAATCGAACACTCTCCGTCCCTGCTTGATCCTGAATGCTGACAGTTGCTCACTCATCAGTATTCATTGTATCTTGTAGGTATGAAACAAACAAGCATACCCGGCCGGGCCGATGTCCCCGCTGAACACCGATGGAACCTTGATTCCCTCTTTACATCCGATACCGCGTGGGATACCGCGCTTGAGGAACTCTCCCGCGCGGGGAACGCGGTTTGTGAATACCGCGAAGCCCTGACCGGCACACCGGACGCCGAAACCGCGCTCGCCTGCATTTCCCGCTACCGGGATGCGAACATGCTTTCGGAACGGCTCGGCAACTATGCCTTTCTCAATAAATCTGTTGACGAAGGTTCCGCGGAAGCTCAAACCCGCGTGGGCCGGTACATGATGACCGCCAGCGCTTTTGACGCCGAAACGAGCTGGCTTGTTCCCGCCATTTCGGCCCTCGATGAGGCGACCTTGAAGCAGTGGATTGCCGATCCCGCCTTCGGCGAATTCCGCGTCTGGCTCGAACGGCTTCTCCGCATGAAACCGCACATACTTTCCGACAAGGAAGAACGGGTACTCGCTCTCCTTACGGAATCACGCCAGACGCCCCGGAACGGGTTTTCCGTTCTCACCAATGTGGATCTCGATTTCGGCACCGTTGAAACCCCGGACGGCCCGGAACCCCTTACCCAGACCACCTGGACCCGGTTTCTCGAAAACCCGGACCGTGCGATCAGAAAGGACGCCTATACCAAATTCTACAACACCTTCGAGGCGCACCAGCATACGATTACCGCACTCTATACCGGTTCGGTCCAGCAGGACGTTGCCGAAGCCCGCATCCGCGGGCACAAGTCGGCCCGGGCCATGGCGCTCTTTCCCGACCGGGTGAGCGAGTCGGTCTACGACAATCTCGTTGCCACGGTACGCAACAACCTCGGGCCGCTCCACCGGTACTACACCCTGCGTAAAAAGGTGCTCAAGGTCGATGAACTCCGCCATTGGGATGTGTACGTTCCCCTCGTCGGCGATGTGAAGCGGGTAACGCCGTACGACGAGGCCGTATCCCTCATCGGCGAAGCCCTTGCCCCGCTCGGCGCCGACTATACCAACACGCTCACCGAAGGACTCCTCGGCGGCTGGGTTGACCGCTACGAAAACCGGGGTAAACGCTCGGGAGCCTTTTCCTCGGGCGGTTTCACCGGCTGGCCCTACATTCTCATGAACTACAAGGACGACGTACTCCGCGACGTGTTTACCCTCGCCCATGAAGGCGGCCACTCCATGCACAGCTGGTATTCGTCGCGAAACAATCCGTTCATGTCGTATGATTACACCATTTTCGAAGCGGAGGTCGCCTCAACGTTCAATGAGGACCTGCTCTTCCGTCATCTTTTGAAGACAGCAGAAAGCGATTCCATGCGGGCGTATCTTCTCGCGAACCGGGCGAGCGACATTCTGGCAACCCTCTACCGTCAGACCATGTTCGCCGAATACGAGAAACGCACTCATGAACTGGTCGAAGAAGGCACCCCGCTTACCACCGAGCTCCTCCGCTCGGAATACCGGAGCCTTCTGGAAACCTACTTCGGGCCTGAAATGCACTTTGAGGACACGAGTGATCTTGAGGGGTTGCGCATTCCGCATTTTTACAACGCGTTCTATGTGTACAAGTACGCGACCGGCATTTCCGCCTCGCTCGCGCTCGCGGAGCGGGTCGTCTCCGGCGGAGAAGCCGAACGGCAGGACTATTTCACCTTCCTCAAGTCGGGCGGTTCACGCTTTCCCATCGACTCCCTGCGGGTTGCCGGAGTGGACATGGAAAGCCCGGAGCCGGTCCAGACGGCCTGCGATTCGCTCGCCCGCATCGTGGACGAGCTCGAAGGCATACTCGGATAATTTCCTGTTCGGCGATGTACCGGCGGACCATGCCGTCCGCAGGGCATGCGCAGACGCGGCAGGCCTTACCAGCCGCTCCGTGCGACGCGAAAACCCTGTCCGAGCGCTTCAAGATCGGGCAGGCTGCCGAACTCGCCGCCGATCTGGACGCGGTAAAAGTTCCCCAGCCAGCTTCCGCCGCGCACAACCCGTTTCCGGGAGGCTTCCTCGGCGAGCGGATTTCCCGCAATCATTTCCGGAGCAACCGGGTTCCGCCAGTCAAATTTCTCGAAACACCATTCCCAGACACTTCCGCTCATATCGTACAGTCCGAGCCGGTTTGACGCGAGCGTTTTTACCGGGAGACTTGATTCCTGGTTATACACCGCGTACAGGGATGTACGGGAATCAAAATAATATGGATGGGTCCCTCCGCTCGGATGCCCTCCGGGAGTCCATTCGGTACCGTCAATATACCGCGCCGCGAGTTCCCATTCCGCTGAACGGGGCAGCCGAAATCCTGTTGAGGATTCGGACAAGTACAGGATGTCCCCATCCGCGGCGAGTTCCGCGGCTGAGGTAACGGGCCGGCTAACGGCGGAATCCCGGTAATAGACCGGGTCAAATCCGAGGGCAACCGAGAGCGCGTTGCAGAATACAACTGCGTCCCTCCAGCTCACCCGTTCAAGGGGATGATCCGCTCCGGTGGCTGTTGGAACAGAGCCGAGGGTATAAAATGCCGAAGCCGGAGAAGCGCGGACCGCGTCCCACAACGCGCCGGTTACTTCGGTTTCCGCCAGGCGGAAGGGCTTGTCCACGACGGTCAGGCCGGGCTCGTCGGTACAGAGTCCCGGAGCGATACCGGCGGGAACCCGTTTCAGGGCGAAACTGACTATCTGGTCCTTGCCCGACGCATCCCGCAGTACGAGCTCATGGGTTTCGGTACCGAGCCCGTCATGAGATTTTGGTGTAATGGCAAAGGAAATCAGCTGCGTCGGGAAGGTAATGGCAAGGGCAAACGCGATCAACAACACAAGCGGCACAAGCACGGAAAGAAGGGATTTAAGTCGAATTTTAGCCACAAGAGTCTCCTGAACGCCAGTATAGCACGAAGAGCTGATTTTTCTATAGCAATTCGCCGCTTTTCCGCTGGCATGACACTCTCGGATATAGTACAATTGGGTCACCGATACTATACATTGAAGGTCGTCATGAAAGTTAGACGCGGAAATGTTCTTGCAACCCTTGTTCCGGTTGCACTGATACTCTCCATTACGTTCGCCTTGCTCGGGTCCTGTGTTAATCCCGATATTGTCATACCCCGGGCAACAGGGGGCGTCCTCAACCTGTCCGACCACAACTTTGCACAAACCGGTCCCGTTGCGCTCGATGGTGAATGGTCCTTCTTCCCGGGGCAGCTCCTTGAACCGGCAACGTTCACCGGATCATCCGGCATTCCCGCTCCGGTTCTCGTTACCCTGCCCGACGAAGGTCTCTGGTCCAGTGTGGAACAGGACGGACAACCCCTATCCATCTACGGATGCGCAACCTGGCGCCTCATGGTTACCTTCCCTTCAAACAATGAAACACTCGCGCTCAGAATACCCGAATTCTTTTCTTCGGCGCGCATAGTCCTTAACGGTAAAAAGATATTTGCATCCGGTGTCCCGGGCGAAACAGCGGATACGACGCGTCACTGGTTCAGAACCGGAATCGTCCACCTTGAACCCCGGAACGGTTCCAATGAAATTCTTCTCCAGGTGGCGAATTTCGGTGAACGGCGCGGTGGATTGAGCCGGAGCCTGTGGGTCGGTACCGAACAGGATATCCAGAACGCCTATATCAGAAGCCTCGCCATGGATATCGTCATATTCGGATCCCTTCTTGCCATGGGCCTCTACCACCTCTGTCTCTTCTGGATTCGTAAAAAGGATCGTTCCGCCCTCTGGTTCGGTCTTTTCTGCCTCATCATTTCGATACGGAGTCTGCTGTACGGCGAACGTTTTGCCTTCGAACTGTTTCCCGGCCTTCCGTGGGAAGTTTTCAACCGGCTTGATCACCTGACCTTCTATTTCGGCGTTCCGGTGTTCAGTGCCTACATCATGCTCCTGTTCAACAAGGATGTCGTGCGGCTGCCCTTCTACATCTACCAGGGCCTGGGAATCATTTTTTCCCTCTTTCTCTTTTTCCCGCCCGCCGTTTACAACACCACCGTAGTCTGGTATGAACTGATCACCGCCGGGTATGTAGTGTACATCCTCTTTATCATCATCAAGGCATTGATCAAGAAACGGGAAGGAGCCAAGACAACACTGGTGGGCATCGGCATTTTCCTCTGTTTCGGGATTAACGAGATACTGTTCAACATGGGAGTTATCAATACCTTCAATTCCCTTTCCATCGGCCTTGTGCTCTTTTTGTTCACCCAGTCCGTACTCATTGCCATGCGTTTTTCGAAAGCCTTCGAAGATTCCGAACTTCTCGGAAAGTCGCTGCTCAACCTTAACCGGTCACTCCGCCGGTTCATCCCGCAGGAGTTTTTCATGATCCTGCAAAAACGCCAAATTGAGGATATACAGCTCGGCGACCAGGTTGAAAAAAACATGAGCATCATGTTCTCGGATATACGGCGTTTCACCCTGCTTGCCGAACAGCTCGGGGCCGCAAAAACCTTCGACTTCCTCAACGATTACTATAGCCGCATCGGCGATGTAATCCGTTCCTACGGCGGCTTTGTAGACAAGTACCTTGGAGACGGATTTATCGCCCTCTTCCCGGAATCCCCGGATTCAGCCCTCAAAACGGCCATCGGTATACAACAGGTAGTAACGAATTTTAACAAGGAACGCAGTGAAGAATCGTTTCCGCCCATCGATGTCGGAATCGGCCTGAATTACGGCACCCTCATTCTGGGAACGGTCGGAGAACAACACCGCATGGACACCACCGTCATTGCGGATTCGGTAAACCTCTGCAGCCGCCTTGAAGGTTTATCCAAACACTACGGGAAGGGCATCATCGTTCCCTTTGAATTCCTGGACCTGCTTCTCGACCCTGATGTCTATCACTGGCGCTATCTCGGACTCATCCGGGTGCAGGGACGCAAACAGCCGGTTGAAGTTGCCCATATTTACGACGGGCTTGCGGAACAGGACTTCAACCTCTTCCACAGCACCAAGGACCGTTTCGAAGAGGCTTTGCATGCCTACCGGAACGGTGAATATGAAGAAGCCATGAACGCATTCCGGACTCTTGCACGCGAAGTGCCCGACGATCCCGCAGTATTCACCTTTATAACCCAGATTCACCGTCTCATGACTTCCGGTCTCGCCGAAAACTGGGATGGCGTGGACACGGCGGAAAAATAGCCAAAACAGCCACATTTCGCCTATATGGCAGGCATGGATCCACTCAAAGAAACAGCATTGCGGGAATTCGGTATACCCTACCTCTTCCCCTGGCAGCGCCTGGTAATCGCGAACATTCTCGACGCAGTGGACGCGGAACAACGGCTCCGCGCGGGAAAAATTTCGCCGGACGATCCGGACGGGGAAGTTTTTGACGAAGACGGCGTGCACCGCGGACGTCAGATAGTCCTTTTGCCCACCGGGGCCGGGAAATCGCTCTGCTTTCAACTACCCGCGCTCCACCTTGCGGGCCCCACGCTCGTCATTTACCCCCTGCTTGCCCTGATGGGCGATCAACTCCGGCGCCTGTACAGAACCGCGGTCGATCCGGCCATTTTCCGCGGAGGACAAACACCCGCCGAACGGGACGCACAGTTCCGCCGCCTGGAGGGCACCGACGGGAAACAACCAGCGCGCCTGATCATTGCCAATCCGGAGATTCTTTCAGCCGGAAGCAACGTTCTTTCCCGGATCAGCGCGCGGAAGGTTTCCCACATCGCGATTGACGAAGCGCACTGCGTTTCCGAATGGGGAGACAGCTTTCGTCCGGCGTACCTTGAACTGGGAACCATCATCAACACGATACAGGCGCCGGCGGTTACTGCATTTACCGCCACAGCGTCTCCCCCGGTGCTTTCCCGCATTGCCGACGTACTCTTCTCCGGCGCCGCGCATCTGGTCCGGGGAGATTCCGACCGGCCGAATATCCGGTACCGGGTGCGGCATTGCCGCGCAAAATACCCGGCCCTGGCCATGGAAGCTTCCACACGGAACCGCCCGATGGTCGTGTTTTGCGCCACCCGGGGCGGCACCGAGCGGACCGCGCGGTATTTGCGTGAAGTGCTCCGGGACACCGATATACGGTTTTACCATGCGGGGCTCCTCCGCGAGGAAAAAGCCGACGTTGAGTCCTGGTTCCACGGTCATGAACGTGCCATCCTGTGCACTACCTGTGCCTGGGGCATGGGTGTGGACAAAAAAGACGTGCGCACCGTCATTCACCGGGACGCACCGCCTACCGCTGAGGCCTACATTCAGGAAGCCGGCCGCGGGGGCCGCGACGGAAGCGACGCGGAGGCGGTACTGCTCTGGAGTCCGGAGGACCGCGCCCGGATCGAGCGGAAACCGGAACGTGAAAAGAACCGCGCGCTCGTGCTGGCCCGTTTCGCCGAAAGCGTGACCTGCCGCAGGGAAGTTCTACTCGAAGCGCTGGGTGATCCAAAGGCCGGAGCGGACGCGCCGGAGGGGGAACGCATTGCCTGTTCCGGTTGTGATGTATGCGACGGTACGGCCCGGAATGTCCCGGGCGACGCGGAACTGGTTCACAGCTGGATAGCGCGAAATCCCCGGTGTTATACGCCACGGCAGGCGGCGACCAGGCTTACGGAAGCCGGGAACCGTTACGCGAGGGAACTGTACGGAAGGAATATCTGGAACAACTCCGATTTTACCGATTGTATTCGAGAGATGGAAAAGGCCGGAGAACTCGCACGGTCACAGTTCTTTCCATGCCGCGGAAGGCTCATGGTTCCCGGCGGGACTATTCTTTCCCGTCTTCAGGCTCTTCCCGGCCTTCTTCGTCGTTTTCTTCAACGAGTATCGGTTCTTCTTTACTTTTAGCCACGCGCCGCCAGGGTTTTTTCGCCCGGAACGATTGCTTGCGGTAGCGGACCACATACATGACGAGATTCACATACAGGGCGATAACGATCGTAACAACAATCACTTCGCGTGTCGTGAGGATTTTTTGCAACAGTGAGAACAATTCGCCCAAACTCATGGTATCTCGAGTATCGGCGTTTTTTTTCCGCTTCTTGAATGTCCCGGTTGACCAGCAAATAACGCACCGGTAGGATAGGGTAATGACAGGCATAATTGACTATAACGCCGGAAACATCCGCAGCGTTGAACTGGCTCTGAATAAAATAGGCGCACCCTTCACCACATCCGCAAACCCGGCGGAACTTTCCGGCATGGACCGGCTCATATTCCCCGGTGTAGGAGAGGCGGCCTTTGCCATGGCGGAACTCAAAAAAAAGGGTCTCGACTCCTTTCTGCGCGACTGGGCTGCGGCGGGCAAACCGCTTCTCGGGGTTTGTCTCGGCTCCCAGATAATTTTCGATCACTCCGAAGAAGGAGACACCCCCTGTCTGGGCATGCTTCCCGGAATCATCCGCCGGTTTCCCCGGGATTTCCCCGAAAAGGGCCTGAAAATTCCCCACATGGGCTGGAACGATCTTGCCTTCCATAACGGTGGTTCAACGCTCTTCAACGGAATCCCCGAAGGCAGCGACGTGTATTTTGTGCATTCCTACTATATCGACCCGGCGGATCCTTCCCTCGTAACCGCCACGGTCGACTACGGATTTCCCGTCCCCTGCGCGGTAAAGCGCGGATCAGTGGAAGCATTCCAGTTTCATCCGGAAAAATCCGGCACAATCGGTCTCGGCATGCTCGCGAACTTTACCGGAGGCACCGCATGCTGAAAAAGCGAATCATCATCTGTCTGGACGTAAAGGACGGCCGCACCACCAAGGGCGTCAAGTTTCTCGACAATGTCGACATAGGCGATCCGGTAATTATGGCGGACGCCTACTACGCCCAGGGGGTCGACGAACTCGTCTTTTACGACATCATGGCCTCCGCCCATGACCGGGGACCCACCCTTGATCTTGTAGCCAATGTCGCGAAAACGATTCACATTCCCTTCTGCGTGGGCGGCGGTATTTCCACCGTGGAAGATATCCGCGCAACCATCAAGGCGGGTGCGGAAAAAGTCAGTCTCAATTCTCCGGCGGTACGAAATCCCGCGCTCATCCGCGAGGGAGCCGCGATATTCGGGAACCAGTGCATTGTGCTCGGGATGGACGCGAAACGGGATCCCGCCATGCCGTCGGGGTACCGGGTGTATATAAACGGCGGAAGGGTCGCTACAGAACTGGACGCGCTCGAATGGGCGCTCCGCGCGGAAGAACTCGGCGCGGGGGAAATTGTACTCAACTCGATTGACGCCGACGGAACCCGCGACGGGTACGAAATAACGGTTACCAGCCTCATTTCAAGCCGGGTCAGCATTCCGGTTATCGCTTCGGGAGGCGCCGGAAAACCGGAACACCTCGCCGAAGTACTCACAACCGGCAAGGCTGACGCCGCGCTCATCGCCTCGATGGTTCACTCGGGCGAGTACACGGTTTCGTCAATAAAGGACAGCCTCGCCGGACAGGGTATTCCCGTCCGGCGCTAGGCGCTTACTTCAGAAAACTCTCCCGGTTCCGGACAAGCCGGTCGCCGGTATACGATGAAACCCGGAACGTATAGGGCAACTCCGATGACGTACACAGATACATACCGGTTTCTTCATCCTTTTCATGCACGGTAACCGTTACGGTTTTACCGCCGGCGGTCAGCGACAGGATTCCCTGCGGAGCATCCGGCAAGACGGTATCAACGGAAGCGTATTCCTGTACCCGCAGCGACGCGACCGAACGTATCCAGGCGGCGGTTTTCTCCGCGTCGGGGATATCGGTTGAACCGGCAAAATTCCACACCGGAGGATTGCCGCTCCGCTCCAGAACCCAGTCCGCAGCACCGTCCGGTGTGTTGAACACGGCGCGTTCGATACCCGCGCTGTCCAAGGCGTAGACCGTCTTCTCGCGGAGACTTTCAACAGTCCGGTCGAAGCTGTTCCGGAGGTTTCCCGAAACAAGATACACATCATCCGATCCGTCCAGTCTGCAGTAGGTTTGCAACGCGTTCGCCGAAACCTTGCCCGCATGGAGCGTGCGAAGTTTTTTTCCGGAAGCAAACGCGGTAATCGTAAGCGGCGAGTCGAAACCGAAGTCGCCGCGCTCCGGATTACCGGAAACCCGTCCCGGAGCACGGACCGTTGTGATTGCGGAAACCATGCTCTGAACCGCCGCGGCATCCGCGGGATACCGCTCGTCGTTCAGAACCCAACGGTCACCGTCGAGGACGAGACGGACCGTGCCGGCCTGCCCTCCCGTTATTTCAATGGTGTCGGGTGCCGTTTCCAGAACGAATTCCCGGATGCCGGCAGGGCGGCCGAGAGAAAGTTGCAACACATATACAAGCGCCAGAACGAGTATGGCGGCCAGCAACACTGTTTTTCGTACGGGAAGATGCATCATGCCGCGCCTCCTTTTTCTCCCTGATAGTGTTCACGAATTTTTTCCCGGCGGCGCACGCGCAAACGCCAGGCGCCGAGGCCGGCCAGTACGGCAAGGAGGGGAACGCCGTAGAGGTTAACCGCACGAACGGCGGAACGGACGGACGGCGTTGTCTCGTCAAGAATCTCCAGGGACAGACCCTTCGTCCTCATTTCCGCAAACTCGCCGCGCCCGTTCAGATAGTCGATGGCGTTGCGCACAAAAATGGAAACTGGCTGCTTGCCCTCCTCGTCCATGACCATGGGCGTGGTAATAGCCGATGTACCGACTACAAGAAGTTTGCCCGGCTGAACACTGCGTGCAAGATGCGTATCCGGCGAAAACGGAGACTCCTCATCCGCATCCCCGTTGGTCCCGGAAGGCGGCGGAGAGGCAAAGGCACTGTCAAAGCGCCCCTCTACAAGAACGGCAAGCTGCTGCGCCTTCATCGCATCCTCTTCGGGAAGGGGCATGGCCCGGGTGTCGAGCGTTATGCGGTCCGCCATGAGCCAGGACTGCGGGGAAGACGTTGCGAGCGGTATGACGGTTTTCCCGTCTTCACCACTGGCAGCCACGCTGTCCACCGAAGCCGCCTGCAGGAACAACACAAAGGCCAGATCGCGGGAAACCGGATGATTCTGGTTCATGCCGCTGCGGTCAACGAGCGGCACATAGTACAGAGGAACCTTGCCCACGCCGCGCTGTTGGGCTTCATAACACTTCTTGTCCAGTACGTAGTTCTTGCCCACGGAAACCCCGTAGCGTTCCAGAAGGGAATCGAGGCCGGTGGAAACCGGCACGAACTGCGGCATACCGCCGTACTGACCGCCCTGGTCGGGGATCTCCATGAACGAATCGACCAGCAGAAAGACCGACCCGCCCCGGAGCAAAAACTGGTCAAGCGCGTAGCGCGCCTTTTCGTCAAAGGTGTTCTTCGGTCCATTTATCATGAGCATGGAAACATGGGGCGGAACCTGACCGGTGGAAAGATCCACGGCCTCGAACGTGTAGGTATCGGCTACGAGCTGATTGAGACGGCCGGCGCCGGAGCGCACGTCTTCGAGAGACAGTTCGCCATGACCCGTCGCGTATCCGATAGTCACCGCATTGTCCATGAGGGAACGGAGCGCTTCGGCGAGACGATCGTCCAGCCGGTCAAGCCCGGTGATCACGTACGATCCGAAAACCCGGGCAACATCGAGGGGGACCGTCCGGAACCGGTCGCCGTATTCAAGCACGATCCCGAGCGAACCGGCTCCGGCTTCTTCTCCGTCATTCCCGGCGCTCCAGTTGATCTTCATGACTCCGTAGCGTGCGGCAAGCTCGTCCACCAGGGACGCTTCCTCCGGGTTAACCCGCTGCCACTCGATCATGTCCATGTTCCGCCGGTTAAGACGGCTGTACGCATCATGGACGGTACGCTCAACCTGGTTGAAACCGGAAAGACCGAGCGCGCCCAGTTTTTCCGTCGCGTACAAGGTCATGCGGATTTTGGAATCAAGCCCGGCGAGGGAATTGGTCAGCGCGGCCATTTTTCCCATCGAGGTGGTCAGCCGATATTCGAGCCCGTCGGTTGTGGTCAGGTTGTCGAGCACTTCGATACGGTCGCTGTAGGTGAGCACAAGACCCATCCACGCGTTTTTGTACCCCACCTCGGTATCCTTCACTTCGCGGATCTGGACCATGGCAATGCCGTAGGACTCGGCGATTTCCCGGTTCTCCGGTTTTTCCATGTCGAAAAACTCGTAGGTAAAATTGCGGTTCGCCGCCGTGGAGAATTCCTGGAGAAGGTCCCGGAGATACCGCTCCACCCCGTTATACGGCGCGGGCAGTTTGTCGGAAAAAAACACCTGGACCGTCATCGGCTCTTCCAGGGTTTGAACAAGTTCCCGGCTTGCCCCGGAAAGCGAATAGGATTGCGACCGGGTCAAATCAAGGCGGAAAAACGCGTTGGTCGAAACAAGATTGACGAGCACGATCAGTACGACGAACAAAACGAAGTCACTTTTCGGCCCGGCAATCCAGGCCCACAGGGAGTGAATACGGTTTTTCATGCATCCCTCCCCGCGTCGAGCGCGCGTACGGTAAGGCCCAGAAAGAGCACGGTTATGGACGCGAAATACACCAGATCCCGCGAGTCGATGATTCCCCGGGCAATCGATTCAAAGTGACGTCCGGCCGAAACAAAGTCCAGCAAGCCGACAACCGGTGCCGGAAGGAATACCAGAAACTTGTCGATCAGGGCCAGAACCATACAGAGGGAAAAGGCTGTGAAGAACGCGACGATCTGGTTTCTGGTAAGCGAAGACGCGAACACCCCGATGGAGGAAAATGCCGCCGCGAGGAAAAGACTCCCGAGGTACCCGCCGACGAGCGGCCCCGGATCGGGCGATCCAAGATAAACTATGGTTCCCGCGTACACCAGGGTCGGCACGAGCATGCCGGCGGCGGATATACAGGCAGCGGCGAATTTCCCGGCGACCGCGTCGAGCGGAGTAACCGGAAGCGTCATGAGCGTTTCAAGGCTGCCGCTCCGCATTTCCTCCGAAAAGAGGCGCATGGTGAGCGCAGGGATAAAAAAGGCGAAAAGAATCGGGAGCATCGAAAAAAAGTTCCGGAGCTCCGCCCGGTTGATCAAAAAAAACGTGGAAAAAAAGAGAAACCCAGAAAAAGCGAGAAAAAGCGCGGCGACAATGTAGGCCACGGGGCCTGAATAAAAGGCCGCCAGCTCCCGCTTCGCAAGGTGAATCCAGACAGGTTGTTTTCTCATGATGCATCTCCTTCTGTGGTAAGACTTCTGAAGACATCTTCCAGGCTGGTCCGCTGCATGGACATCTCATAGAGAACGAGATTCCGGTCGCGGATTCGGGCAAAAACGTCGGGACGGACATCGCGGCCGCCGGAAACGGAAAGAATGACGGTCGCGAGGGGCTTGCCCGCCGTATCCTGTTCGCCGGAAGCGGTTTGGGTGCACGAGCGCACTCCGTCAATATCCGCACAGGCTTCACACAAGGACTCGGCGGTACACCCTGCAGCGGCGATCCGCACGACCGCTTCCTCACCGAACCGGCCGCGAAGCTCGGCGGTCGGGCTGTCCGCGACAATGCGTCCCCGTGAAATGATGATGACGCGGTCGCAGAGCATTTCCACTTCGCTGAGAATGTGGGTGGAAATGATGACGGTTCGGGTACGGCCGATCTCCTTGACCAGCTTGCGTACCTCGATAATCTGGTTCGGATCGAGTCCCGATGTCGGTTCGTCGAGAATGAGAATCTCCGGATCATGGAGCAGGGCATGGGCAAGGCCGACCCGCTGGCGGTACCCGCGGGACAGTTCGGCGATGTTCTTGTGCATCACCTCGCGTATGCCGCACTCCCGGGCAAGACCGGGCAGTTTTTCGTCAGGATCAACGCCCTGAACCCGGGACACATACTCCAGATACTCCTGCACCATCATGTCGCCGTAGAGCGGGGCCGACTCGGGCATGTACCCGATACGGTGCTTTACCGCGCGCGGATCGGATTGCGGATCCGCGCCGTCGATGAGAACGCTTCCCTCCGTGGGGTTCAGGAAACCGGTAATCATTCTCATGGTGGTGGTTTTCCCCGCGCCGTTCGGGCCGAGCAGTCCGACAATTTCACCTTTCCGGATGGAAAAGCTCACATCGTCCACCGCGCGGAAGGAGCCGAAGGAGCGGGATACATGGTTGACTTCTATCATGAATCCTCCCTGTTTTATATATCTATGTATTTACGAATTATGGGCCCGGGTTACAACGCTCCGGGACCGATGTACCGTGCGCGGTTGGTCGGAGTCTCATACACGTCCACCGCGTACAGGGGAATGTCCCCGGCGGCCGCCGCGACCGATTCGAAAATGAACCGCGCTATCCGTTCAGCGCTCGGATTGGCGGCAAACACCTCCAGATCATTGAGATTTGAATGATCAAGGGCGCCGCATACATCGCGGAGGGCCTTCTTGAGCACGCCGAAATCCACCAGCATGCCGCCGGAGTCGAGCTCCGTTCCACGCGCATGCGCCACGACCCGGTAGTTATGACCGTGCAGACGTTCACACTTTCCATGATAGTCCGATAAAAAATGGGCGGCGGCAAAATCCGCCTCGACAGAAATTTCGTACATGGCTCCCATAATAGCGGGAAGGTGTTGCCAACACAAGTGCGCATCGGTACAATTCCATCCATGAACAAACGACTTTCCGCCTTTGCCGGTGCGGTATCCGTTCTCGAAAAAACCGGCACCGGCGACCCGGAGATTACCACCCTCGTCTACGATTCCCGCAAGGCGGTACCCGGCTCGCTCTTTTTCGCCCTCAGCGGCCTCCATACCGACGGAGCGGCCTACATTGCCCAGGCGATTGCCAACGGGGCGCGGGCCGTCGTGCTCTCGGTCAAACCGGAACCGGTTCACCCCGACGTCGTCTACCTCCGGGTGGAAGATCCCCGCTTTGCCATGTCGGCCCTGGCAGCCGAATTCCATGACCACCCGTCGCGCGACATGGCCGTAATCGGCGTAACCGGAACCGAAGGCAAGAGCACCACCGTCTCGCTCGTCTTCCAGCTCCTGCGGCTCTGCGGAAAAAAAGCCGGCTTCATTTCCACCGTGGACTACTGTCTCGGCGGAGAGATTCTCGCCAACCCCGAACATCAGACCACGCCCGAAGCGGTGACCATTCATGAAAAACTCGCTCAAATGCGGGATAACGGCGTCGAGTACGCCGTCATAGAATCTTCCTCCCACGGCCTTTCCCCGCGTACCAACCGCCTGGGAGACGTCGCGTTCGACGCAGGCATCATGACGAACGTGACCCACGAACATCTCGAGTTTCACGGCACGCATGAACAATACAAAAATGACAAGGCAAACCTCTTCCGCGCGCTCGACCGCTTCGATCACGGAAAAAACGGCCGAATCATCCCCTCGTTCGGCGTGGTGAACGAAGAAGACCCGGCGTCCGTGTATTTCCGCGCGGCGACCGGGAAACCGGTGTACGGCTTTTCAACCTGGGCAAACACCCGCAAAGGCGCGTCGGCCTCCGCCATCGAAACCGACGCCCGAGGATCCAGTTTTATCCTGTCCGCGTCCGGCGAAGACTTTCCGGCACGGATCAACCTTCCCGGCTCGTTCAACGTGTACAATGCGCTCGCCGCGGCCATTACCGTTGCCCGCATTCTTGAAATTCCCGTATCTCAAATAGTACCCCTCCTTCCCGAGCTCATACCGGTTACCGGCCGCATGACCCCGATAGATGCGGGACAACCGTTCGAAGTGCTTGTGGACTACGCCCATACGCCCAGCTCGTTCCAGACGGTTTTTCCGCCCCTGCGCAAACGGATATCCGGCAAGATTATCAGCGTCTTCGGCTCGGGCGGCGAGCGCGACACCCTCAAACGGGCGGAGCAGGGCAGAATTGCCGGGGACTATTCCGACATCGTCATCCTGACCGACGAAGATCCCCGCAATGAAGAACCCATGGCCATCCTGGAGATGATCGCGACCGGCTGTCCCGGCAAGAAACGCGGCGACGAACTCTTCCTCATTCCTGACCGGCCGGCCGCCATCCGCAAGGCGGTTTCCCTTGCGAAGCCCGGCGATCTGGTCCTCCTTCTGGGCAAAGGCCACGAAAATTCAATAATTTACCGGGATCGAACCGATCCCTATGATGAAATACGCGAAGCAAAAAACGCGCTCGCGGAAGCGGGCTACAGGGGAAGCAAATGAACATTGTACTGGTGTTTGGCGGCAAATCGGGAGAACATGAAGTATCACTCATTTCGGGCGCGTCGGTGGCCCGGCACATTCCGAAAGACGGAAACCGTATCAGCCTCGTCGGCATAGACCGGGACGGCGCCTGGTATCTCCAGGACGACTCGCTGCTGGAAATGGTCCGAACCAATCCCGACGCGGCGCTTTCAATTACAGCCGATCCCGCCCGGCGCGTACAGGTTGTTCCCGGAGGGGGCTGTACCGGCGCCCTCCGCTGCGGAGACACCAGTATCCCGGCGGATGTCGTGTTCCCCGTGCTTCACGGCACCTTCGGCGAAGACGGCACCATTCAGGGACTCTTTGAAATGGCGGAACTTCCCTATGTGGGCGGCGGCGTCATGGCAAGCGCGATCGCCATGGACAAAGAAAAATCGAAGGTTATCTGGCAGGAAGCCGGATTGCCCATAGTTCCCTTTCTCACCGTCCGCGAAGCCGAATGGACTGCCGGAGATTCAACCGCACAGGGCGCCGGCCGCAATACCGTGTGTTCCACGATTGAAAACACCTTCGCCTGGCCGGTTTTCGTTAAGCCGGCGCGCGCGGGGAGCTCGGTAGGCGCCTGCAAGGCTGTTGACCGCGCATCCCTCGCCGAATGTCTGGACGAAGCCTTCCGCTGGGATACCAAGGTACTTGTTGAACCCTTCATTACCGCCCGCGAAATAGAATGTTCGGTAACCGGAAACGGCCGGGCCGTGGCGTACGAGCCGGGAGAAATAGCGCCGACACACGAGTTTTACGATTACGAGGCAAAATACATCGATCCGGACGGCGCCGTCCTCATTATTCCCGCACCCCTTACGGCCGAACAAAAGGAACAGGTTACCTCGCTTGCGTGCCGGGCATACGAGCTTCTGGATCTGGACGGTCTTTCCCGGGTGGACTTTTTCCTGGACAAAACGTCCGGAAAACTCTACCTCAACGAAATAAATACCCTGCCGGGATTCACCTCCATCTCCATGTTCCCCCGGATGTGCGAGGCGGCGGGTCTCAACTACCCCGACCTCATTACGCACCTTCTCGACCTGGCCCGTGAACGGTTTGAACACTCACGCCGCCTCAGGACAACGCGCGCATGACCCTGCCCTTTTACAAGATGCAGCTCGCGGGCAACGGCTTCATCCTCGTGGACCTGAACGCGCTGGAAGCGGGAAAAACCGGACCGTCAGCAAGCAACACGGAAACGTTCGAACCTGACGACTTCGGACAAGCCGCCCGCATTCTGTGCAGCCGTAAATTCGGCGTTGGAGCGAACGGCGTCATCTTTCTCGCGGAGAACAACACGATCAGGATATTTTCTCCCCGGGGAAAACCGGTGTATCCCGCCGACGACGCCATTCTCTGTGCCGCCCGTTTCGCCTTCGACACCGGCCGTGTGGCCTCGGGCCGCATCGAATTCTCCACGATACGGGGTCCGCTTTCCCTGGACGTACTCGGAGCCCACCAGTTCCGTCTTGCCCTGGGCTCTCCCTTTTCCCTGCTGAACGGCGCGCTCATCGGAAAGGACTGCAATAAACTTGTTGAAACCATTACTCATGAAGGCGCCGAAATAGGCTGCTCGGCCGTTCATATCCGCCAGGATGTTGTAACGGCTTTTCCGCGCTCGCTCGGCACCCTGGACTTCACGGGATTCTCCGCCCTGGTTCACCAGGCCTTCCCGGACAAGACGATAATTCCGGTAATCGCCCATTCGATAACCGCTGATACCATCATACTCAAAACCCGCCCCCGGCTGGAGTCCGCAGTCTGCGCAAGCGCGGCGGCGGCCCTGGTAACCGCCGTTTGCTCGGGGCTCTCCGATCACGAGATTCTCGTCATGTTTGAAACACCGGGAACGGACGGTCAGCCGGACGCCATCATCGCGCAGGACCGCGACAACACGAGCCGCCTCGCCGCGCGGTGGGATACGGAAGAAAACGAACTGTTCGTTGTCGGCTCGGGCGGCTATGTATTCGAAGGAAAATTCGACCTGCACACCACCTCAGCGGCCGATCAGTGAAAGAAGCGTCACCACGGTACCCGATCCGATCATGATACAGCCAGACGTGTGAGCCGCGCGGACCATCCAGTCGTCCGACGTCATGGAATCGAGGACAGCCGCAGAAACAAGAGCGGAAGATCCGAGAACCATGAGCGTTGCCGTAATGGTTCCGGGAACGCGCAGATGGCCGGCAGAACGTTCCGGTGCAAACCGCGGCTTCCGCGCGGGCACGTCCCGCACACCCTCGTCTTCCACGGGAATGATTCCGGCCTCAATACCCTTGAAGGGCCGGGAATCCCAGAATGCCCTGATTTCGCTGTCTATTGTCATTTTTTCAAGCGGGCCGGTTTCAGCCGTTCCCGCCAGTACGAGACGTTCAACCTTCTCGCCTGCCGTCAGAACCACCGTTTCCAGCTCGGGGCCCGAAAAATCACCCACGAGAACAGAACCGTCAAAACAGAAAACCCGGTGGAGCACGGTGGCGTCCCCGTCGTTCACGGTATATTCCGGATCACCGGTATCAGCAGAAACAGCACCGTCCGCTGCAACTGGTTGTACCCCGGTATCCGGACTCCGCCGGAATGCGATCACGTCCAGACCGAAATCGGTTCCCCGCACTCCGGCAACCAATGAGGGAGAGGTTATACGGTAGGTGCTCCCGCGCGCAAGGCGGGTTACCTTGGCCCGAACCCGGCCGTAATACAGTTCACCGGTTGTCCGGTTATCTTTCGGCTCACGGTCGCAGCGGAACGAGGTATTTTCCGCGATCTTCACGACGGCTCCGGCTTCCCGGATACCGAGTTCAAGCATTGTTTGTGACGCTGTCTGGAAAATATCCCCGGGAATAACTTCCATACCGAAAACCTCATCGCTGTCCACGGAAATCTGCCGCGAAGTGCCGTTCCGGACCAGCCGGAACGAAGAGCCTTCGGCATATATGATCGTTCCGTACACCTCGGCCGCAAGCTGCGGAACACCGCAAAGAATGATCACCAGGGATAAAAGAGCGCTTTTAATTCGCTTCATAATACTATATTATAAACTACATGGGCAGGAATACAAACAAGACCGAGGTTTCCGACACCACGATACATGCCGCCCTGCGCGACATACAACCGGTCCGTACAACCGGCCCTGCGGTGGTATTTTACAGCGAAAATGAAGACCAGTTTCTCAAGCTGGACACGCCGATTACCATACCCTCCCTTCCCGTACACCACACCATGAACAATACGAATCCGCCCGAAGGCTACCGGGAAGCGATACTGGGCATTGTTGAATTTCTTGGCGTTCATACCCCGAACCTCCTCGCCGGAACCCGATGGAGTTTTGATCCCCGCTCGATACTTGCCCCGACATTTTCCCGGGTGGAAGAATTTGACGGCCATGCCTATCTCTACCTGGTTCTCATTGATCTTACCTGCCGCACCCTCGAGGCGGAAATTCTCGAACCGGGAACCAACGACCGCACCCCGGCCTACCGTTCCCCACGGTTATACTTTGAAGCCGACTATTTCCCGCTGAACGGACTCGATGCCGACTCGCTCGTGATCAACCAGACCATTCCGGCAACCTGGAAGGGGGAATCCGGAGAAGGATACATGATACACGGCATCTGGATGGACGCGGACATCAACAAATTTTTCAGCAAGCTCGTTTTGCCCGCCGGGACACGAAACCACCCCTACTACCCGGTAACCTGCAAACAACACAGTGTAAGCATGAACGCCTTTGGATTGGAGAACCCGGCCCTGCTCCACGCGATACGGCCGAACATTGAAAATGAACTGGACCGTATTCTCGACGAACTGCATGCTAACCCCTTCTCGGAAGACTCACCGATTTTCCGGGAACTCAAGGAAAAAATGCCGACCGGACCGGGAGAACGCTGGCAACATCTTTCCGTAACGGCCACGCTGAATGAGCGGGATCAGAAGGAGTACACCGTTGAGTTTTAACAATCCACCCTTTTCAACGCTGGCCGATATCGCCGGCCTCCGCGTTACCGTCATGGGACTCGGCCTCAACGGCGGAGGCCTTGCTTCCGCCCGCTTTTTCGCCCGCCATGGCGCCGAAGTTACCGTTACCGACATGAAAACGGCCGCCGAACTTGCCCCGTCGATCGAAGCCCTGGCGGAATTCCCCGCCATCCGCTTTATTCTGGGCACCCATGAACTTGACGACTTTTCGAACGCGGACATGGTCCTGAAGAATCCCGGTGTAAAACTCGCCGGCAACCGCTACCTGGAAAGCGCGAAATCCATAGAATCCGACGTATCCGTCTTCCTCCGCTTCTCGCAGGCGCCCGTTCTCGCGGTAACCGGTAGCAAGGGAAAATCGTCCACGGTGAGCGCGCTTCATTACGGCATGAAACAACTCGGCTACCCGGTATTCCTCGGCGGAAACATTACCGTGAGCCCCTTGAGCTTTCTGGAAGAAACCGGACCGGACACCCCGGTCGTACTCGAACTTTCGAGCTGGCAGCTCGCCGACCTTCGCGGACGGGGCCTCCTGAAACCCCGGGTTGCCCTGATCACGCCCATCATGAGCGACCACCAGAACTGGTACGGCAGCATGGACGCCTATGTGGCCGACAAAAAACTCCTCTATGCCGACATGGGCCCGGAATCCCGCCTCCTCTGCAACGCGGACGACGGCTGGGGCGCAATTTTCGCGTCCGAAACCCGCGCCGCCGTTCACTGGTACACCGGCGGGGACACGCTTCCCGACTCCGCTTCCAACGGCGCCTGGCTCACCGGCGACGGCCGGGGCATCATGCGAAAAGACAGCAATGAAACCGACATACTCCCCGAAAAACTCGCCGTTCCCGGCGCCCACATGCGCCAGAATCTCCTCAACGCGGCCCAGATGATGGTCCTCTACGGCGCGGACGCGAAAGCGGCCGGCGACGCCCTCGCGACCTTCCCCGGAATAGAACACCGACTCGAGTTTTTCCACGAAGAGAACGGCGTCCGCTACTACAACGATTCCGCCGCGACCATCCCCGAAGCCGCGGCCGCTGCGGCGGCGTCCTTTGAAAAACCGGTTATCCTCCTTTGCGGCGGAACGGACAAAAACCTCGAGTTCACCCCCCTCGCCGAGGCCGCACGAAACGTACAGCGACTCCTCCTTCTGGACGGTACCGGTACCGAAAAACTCATCCCCCTCCTCGCCGAACGAAACATCCCGTTCGACGGTCCCTTTGGCTCCCTGGAAGCGCTTGTGGAAGCGGCAAAACGCCGCGCTTCACCCGGCGACATCGTGGTATTCTCTCCCGGGGCCACGAGTTTCGGCATGTTCAAGAACGAGTTTGACCGGGGGCGAAAATTCAAAGGCCTTTTTCAACAATTTTGATAGCACTCGAGATTTTCGTGATTTTTTGGATGTAATTTCCCGTCCAGGGTGTATACTGGATTCATGAAAAAGCACCTGCATTTCATAGTCCCCCTGGTCGCGGTCGTCCTCTGTTCCTTCTTTCTCCTGACCACCCTTGATCACAAGGTATACGACCTGTTTCTCCGCGCAGTTCCCTCACTCGAAGAAGATCCTTCGGTGCTGGTTGTCAAGATTGACGACGTCTCGATGGAACGGGTGGGTCTCTTTCCCTGGACCCGCGACATCATAGGCCGACACCATTGTATTCTTGCGGGAAATGGGCGCCAAAACCGTCGTATTCGATCTCAGCTACCTTGACCGCAGCCCGGTCAAGGTGGATCCGGCCTATGTTCAAAACGAACTGCCCGGATACCTGGATTACGGATTCGAGCAGATCAATTCGGCAGTTGCCCAGATACTCGACAGCATTGCCGGACAGAACCCCTCCCGGGACGAACTCGAGGCCTACCGCGACATGCTCATTGAATTCAACAGCAGCATCAAGGGCTCCCTGGACACCTCCATCGCCTATGTAACCCGTGACGTAGACGAATACTTCGCCAAAACACTCAAGTTTTTCGGGGATTCCTACCTCACCCTGACGATGATCAACGCAAGAGATATTATCGGCGACGATAAAACGTTCAATATGGCCAATCATGATACCGAATGGCTGGAATCCCGTATCGCGCTCACCGATCTTTCGGTCCAGCACGATACCAAAACGCCCGAAGCGATCGGTATCCACCCGGCGATTTCCCTCCTCCTCCGCAGCGCGAAAAACACCGGATTTGTAAACGCGGATCCCGACGCAGACGGCTACCGACGCCGGGTTCACCTCCTGCATAAATTCAACGATCTCTACTACGGCCAGCTCGTCTTCGTTCCCCTGCTGGACTACCTGGGCAATCCCGAAGTTACCGTAACCGATTCCGCCATTACCCTGACAAACGCGCAGGTACACGGAACCGAAACAACCATCCGGATTCCCCGGACAACCGATGGTTCCATTCTCATCCACTGGCCCAAAAAGAAATTCGTGGACTACAACACCCTGTCTGCCTGGGAGCTGATCGGGTATAACCGTCATGAAGCGGCCTTCGTGAAAAACCTTGAAAACATGAATAATGCAGGATTTTTCTCCTACTGGACCGACGATGAAACACCGCTTGAAAAGTATTCAAATGCCCAGTACATCCGGGAACTCCTGTACGAAGGCGAACAGCCCGACGACGGCATCACCTTTGCAACCTACCGCGACTACCGCGAGGATTTCTTCTCGTCGGCGGCAAAATTGATTGATCCTGCGTACGAACAGGCCATTCTTGCCGATCTCGACCCGGACGACACCGAGCTCACCGAGGAGGTATTTTGAAAGATCGAGAACCTCGGGCGCGTTCGGAGAAACATAGGCGGCAAGCGCGGAGGCATCTGTCCAGCGGATGCTGTTCCGGTTGAATACGGACACGACAACGGGGACACTGATTGTCCGGCTCGAACCGAGCAATTCATACGACACCAGTATTTCTCCGGGCATTTTTCCGTCTTCGGTAAAATTAAGGATGGACGGGGCAAAATCCGCGTACAGGGGAATATCTACGGACTTCCTTTTGCGCAGGACCTCCACGGTCCCGCAGTTCATGAGGGAGGCACTGTAGTTGCCGGCCGTAAAATTCACGGTGACAATGCGGATCTCCGCAGACTCGTTATTCATTATGCTCAGGGTGCCGATGCCGTTTTCACGGTACATGCCGGCGAAAAGCGGAAACACCGGGTCTGGCTGTTCGAGGGAAACAGTAATGCTTCCCTCTGAAGGTTTGGTATCAAGCGCGATATGACCGGAAAGGCCTGCAAGAATTCCGGCGTACAGGGGTCCCGGTTTATTCTGCATAAAGTTGATGTAGCCCGCACCGACGGAAACCGTTACACGGGGAGAAAAGCGGAACCCGGCTTCAGCGTAGCCCTTCCATCACATGTGGAGATGGGTACTGAACTCGGAGATGGATTCATACGCACCAAACGTTGCGCTGGCGCGAACTGATACACGGGAAAAGGGGAAATAAAAGGTAGATACATTCATGCCCAACGCCACAAACTGGACAGTAGAACTTGGGCCATCGAGAGGATTAACATATACCCCTATCTCGGGTCCCACGGCAAACCTCCCCATAAGCTCGACTTCAGCATTCAGGAAAGCTCCTGCTCCAACAGTAAAAACCGACGTAGATTCGGATCCTGTCGGAATAGAAGCAACCGGCGTAAGCCTGAAGCCCAAATCAATCGCCGAAAGCGGCAGGGAAAAAATAATAAGTATCAAAGCAGGAAGCAGACATTTTTTTTCGGATACCGCCACGGTATACCTCACTTTTCTCGTACACGATAACTTTTTACCATGGTGAACTCTAGCACGAGGAGGATACGGTGTCGTCCGGATTTATCATTTCGCACAATTTGGAGATAACTTTTTTAATGCACATCCCTGTTGCGTACGGAAGAACCCGAAACAGCCCGCCGTCCTTGCGCGGAGTTCGCAGTAAATACATTCGAGAAATTGTATCACTTGAGAAAGTAAAAAACAATAAAAATGGCCAATATCTACATTTAATCGATATTAAACGGTAAAGCGTCCCAGGCCCTTGAAATCGAGTGTTGCAAAGTAATCATCCTCGGTTTCCCGACGGCGAATTTCCACGATTTTGCCGTCTCCACGGAGCAAGAGTTCCCCTGCGCGAAGTTTTGCGTTGTAGTTGAACCCCATGGCCCGGCCATGCGCGCCCGCGTCGTGAATAATGACAAAATCACCCTTCTCTATTTTTGGAAGGCTTCGCTGTACGGCGAATTTGTCGCAGTTTTCACAGAGGGAGCCCACTACATCGTACACCTGATCATGCGGGGCTTGTTCCTTGCCGGCGACACTCACATGGTGATACGCGCCGTACATGCCCGGCCGCATGAGATCCGCCATGCTTGCGTCCACACCGATGTACTCGCGGTAGGTATGCTTTTCGTGGATTGCGCGACTTACCAGCCAGCCGTAGGGGCCGGTGATGGGGCGGCCGCATTCGAAGAAAATGGCGACGTTCCCGAGTCCGGCAGGGACCATGATGCGGTCGTAGGCTGCCCTCATGCCGTCCGCTACATACGTGTAGTCAACCGCGGTCTGCTCAGGGCGGTAGGGAATGCCGATGCCGCCGCCCATGTTGATAAACTCGACTGCGGCGCCGGTTTTCTCCTTAATTTCTACCGCGAGCTCGAAGAGCATCACGGCAGTTTCAACAAAGTAGTCGGGATTGAGTTCGTTCGACGCCACCATGGTGTGAAGGCCGAACCGCTTTGCGCCCCGCTTCTGTACTTCAGCATACGCGTCGAGTATCTGCGGCCGGGTAAGGCCGTACTTGGCTTCCTCCGGCTTCCCGATGATGGCGTTCCCTTCCTTGAGCGGCCCCGGATTGTACCGGAAGGAGATGAGCTCGGGAATGCCGCCGAGCGCCTGTTCGAGATAGTCGATGTGTGTATAGTCATCAAGATTGATGGTAGCACCCATGAGGTTGGCGTACACATATTCCTTTTCGGGCGTCTCGTTCGAGGTAAACATGACCTGCTCGCCGGTAATACCTGCTTTTTGGGCGAGAATGAGCTCGGGCAGGCTCGAACAGTCCGCACCGAAGCCTTCGGAGGCAAGAATTTTCAGAATATAGGGATTCGGGCAGGCCTTTACCGCAAAATACTCGCGGAAACCGGGAAACCGGGAAAAGGCCGCGGTAAACCTGCGCGCGTTTTCGCGGATTGCCCGCTCGTCGTAGAGGTAAAAGGGCGTGGGGTATTGCCCGGACAAGCCCTCGAGCTCGTCCTTGCGCAGGGGAAAGGTCTTTTCATTCATGAAAGGTAGCCTTTGGCCTTGAGCAGTTCGGCATTGAGGATACCACCGCCCGCGGCACCGCGTACGGTGTTGTGCGAGAGGCCTACAAAGCGGATGTCGAACACCGGGCATTCGCGGAGGCGTCCCACGGACACGGCCATGCCCTTGTCCTCATCGCGATCGCGACGGGGCTGGGGGCGGTTCGGCTCATGGCGCACGATGATGGGCTGCTTCGGCGCGAAGGGAAGATCCAGCTCCTGGGGCAACCCGCGGAAAGCAGTCCAGATTCGTTCGATTTCTTCGAGCGAGGGCTTCTTGTCGCCGAACTCGAGGCTCACGCAGGCGGTATGCCCGTTGATGACCGGCACACGGTTGCAGTGGGCGGCCACAAGCGGGCCTGCTGCATTGACGATCTTGCCGTCCTTGACCGAACCGAAAATCTTGAGCGGCTCGCGCTCGCTCTTCTCTTCCTCACCGCCGATAAAGGGGACGATATTGTCTATCATGTCCAGACTCGGCACACCGGGATATCCGGCACCTGACACGGCCTGGAGGGTATTCACGATCATGCGCTTGATCTCGTAGCCAGCCTGCATGAGCGCCCAGAGCGGAGCCATGTAGCTCTGCACGGAACAGTTCGGCTTTACGGCGACAAAGCCGGTATCCCAGCCGTGCGCCTTCTTTTGCGCGTCAATAACCGAGACATGGTCCGGGTTGATTTCCGGAATGAGCATGGGAACATTGTCCGTCCAGCGGTGGGCCGACGCGTTGGAAACGACCGGAATGCCGAGGGCGGCATAGGCGTTTTCCAGCTCCTTGATGGCGTCCTTGGACTCGAGCTCGAGCGCACTGAATACGAAGCGGCACTTGCCCTTCGCCTTTTCCGGAAAGTTCGCGTCCTCGATCATGAGGTCGGCGACGCCCGCGGGAATGTTCGCTCCCAGCAGCCAGCGGGTCGCTACTACCTCGCGGTAACGCTTCCCGGCGGAACGGGGACTTGCGGCCACGTAGGTGACCTCGAACCAGGGATGGTCCTGTAATAGATTGATGTAATTCTGACCTACGGCGCCGGTCGCGCCGAGAATGCCAACGGGTATCTTGTTACTCATGGTATGTTCTCCAAACTGATATAGGGTTTGCCGGGCTGCATGCCCGGCAAGACAATGTCTCCAACCGGAAACTTACAACAAACCTGCTTCGGCAAACGCCTTCCGCACGGTATCTTCCAGGTCTTTTGCGAGCGGCGCCAACGGCAGCCGGGTGGTTCCCGCCGGAAGACCCTTCATGGCCATCGCGGCCTTGATGGGTACCGGATTGGTATCGACGAACGAACCGCGGAACGCCGACAGGAGCCGGTACTGCAGCTCGCGGGCCTTCTCGAAGTCGCCGTCCAGGGCCGCTTTGGTAAGCGCGGTTACTTCCGCCGGCGCGAGGTTCGAAACCACCGAGATAACTCCGTCGCCACCTATGGCACACAGGGGCAGATTCAGCGCGTCGTCGCCCGAAAGCACCGAGAAGCCCGGTTTTTTCCGAGCGATGGTGGCGATCACGTCCATCATCTGGTTTAGGTCGCCCGAGGCTTCCTTTACCCCGGCGATGTTCGGCAGCTCTGCTATCCGTGCCAAAAGCGGTGTGGAAATGTTCTTACCGGTTCGACCCACAATGTTGTAGACGATAATCGGGAGTCCCACTTCGGCGCAGGCCTCGAAGTGGCGGTAAATACCCTCGTCGTTCGGTTTGTTGTAGTACGGGGTTACCACCAGTGCGTAATCGGCACCGGCGGCTTTTGCGCGTTTCACATATTTAACGGCATCGCGGGTGCTGTTGCTCCCGGCGCCGAGAATGACCGGTACCTTGCCGCCGGCTTCCGCCATGGCGATTTCGATGATCTTCTCTTCTTCAGATTCATCGAGTGTGGGGGTTTCCCCGGTTGTTCCCAGCGGCACGAGACCCGAAATACCCTGTTCGAGCTGATACCGTACGAGCGTACGGAAACCGTCATAGTCCACCGACCCGTCAGGGTTCATCGGGGTGATCAATGCGGTAAATGCTCCTCTCAGTTTCGTCATGGTGCCTCCTGTAACTTTATACCAGTTTATTACATATTTATGCATAAATTCAAGTGCCCCGGCCCGGCTTTGCGGGAAAAACCACTGTAATTTCCGGATAAAACGCGCTATACTTCCACGATAATGCACCGGAAACGAAATGTCTTTCTCGTCAGTCTTCAGCGTCTCTACATAACCTGGGAATCCTTTGTAGGAAACGATCTTTTCACGTTTGCCTCCGCGGGAGCCTACAGCTTTCTTCTTTCGGCACTGCCCATTGTACTCATGGTGTTGCTCATTCTCGTGCGGGTGCTTCACACCTCGCCGGAAGCAATCCAGACCCTCATCAGCGAAAACGGCTTCGAAACTGCGACGGGCACGCTCTCGAAGTACATTGAACCCATGCTCGCGTTCAGAACAGTAGGCATTTTCGAAATGATCATCGGCATAACCGTCTTCTGGATGGCGCGCCGGTTTTTCGCGTCGATCCAGCGCGGCATGCGCATGATATACCGCAAGCAGGGAAAAAAGAAGCCCATCAAGGAAAACCTCATCGTAATCGCGGCGGAAGTGGTGCTCGTGATCCTGATAGTCCTCATGACGATCTTTCTCATTGCCGGTAACGCCTTCTTCAACACGGTCCTTTCCGCCAACCTGCTCTCGCCCGTACTGTTCCGCCTGTTCCGCAACCTCTTCCGTTTTGTCCCCTTCGGCATCATCTTCGTGTTTCTCTTTCTGGTCTATTTTGCCACGCCCAGTTTGCGCCCGAGGAAAAAACACAGCGTTCAGGCCTCAGCCGCCTGTACCATCTCGTTTTTCATCGTACAGATCGCCTTCAGCGCCTTTGTTGATCTCTCGCGCTACAACCTCGTGTACGGCATCCTCGGGAACCTCATCGTTATCATGCTCGAAGTGTACATTTTCTTCTTACTGTTTCTCTTTTTCGCCCAGTTCCAGTATGTGGTACAGTTTTTTGAAACGTTCCTGCTTGCCCAGCTCTACCTTCTTCCCGCCTACGATGACCCGAAAATCCGCCGACAGCTTGAACGTATCATGTTTATACGCCCGCCGGTGTTTTATCTCCGGTACGCGGTAACCAAAAAAAAGGGCGAGCTCATCTATTCCATGGACGACACGTCCACAGAACTCTATTATGTGTGGAATGGCGCGGTGCGCATCATGATGCCGAACCAGGTGACCGACTATTCGCGCGGCCGCATATTCGGGGAGTTTTCGGGCATTGTGGGCGGAAACCGAACTTCCACTGCGATCGCCCTCACCGATGTGACCCTTTTGAAGATCCCTGCCCGGCTTTTCCGCGCGACCATCGAGATAGACGGCGCCATGAGCCGCCGGGCACTCAGACTGATTACCGATTACATTCGAAAAAGTAACCGAATGCCCCTTTCCATCGATTTTGATGTGTGATAGTTTTTCCCTGTTCCTGGAGGTGCCTCATGTGTGGAATTGTTGGATACATCGGTGACGAGGAAGCCACCCCGGTTTTAATCAATGCGTTAAAAAAACTTGAATACCGCGGTTACGACTCCGCCGGTATTGCCGTTCTGGGCGACGAAGGACTGGTAGTCCGAAAAGCCAAGGGCGCGCTCAAATTTCTTGAACAGAAAATAGCCGCGGAAATTATCCGGGGAACCATGGGAATCGGCCATACCCGCTGGGCGACCCACGGCGAGCCTTCGGACCAGAACTCCCATCCCCACACCAACGTGTCGGGACAAATCGCCGTCGTGCATAACGGTATCATTGAAAATCACGCGAAACTCAAGGCATGGCTCACAGAACAGGGCGTTGCCTTCCGGAGTGAAACCGACACCGAAGTTATTGCCCACCTCATAGACTTTTACTATTCGGGTAACCTCCTGGACGCCGTGCGTGAAGCGCTCACCCGCCTCGAAGGTTCCTACGCCCTCGGTGTTATATGCCAGACCAACACGGACGAGATTATCGCCGTACGCAAGGACAGTCCTCTCGTAATCGGCGCGGGAGAGGGAGAAAACATCATCGCCTCCGACGTTCCCGCGCTTCTCGAATATACCCGGAACGTGTACTACCTGGACGACCGGGAGATTGCCGTACTCAAACGGGGATCGGTGGAATTCTACGACGAGGAAGGAAAACCGGTTCAAAAGGAACTGTGTCGGGTTGAATGGGATGTGGCGGCCGCGGAAAAGGGCGGCTATGAACACTTCATGCTCAAGGAAATACACGAGCAGCCCACCGCCCTTACCGACACCCTCCGCGCCCGTATAAAGACGTACGCGACCAAGAGCATCAACCTCGAGGAAATCGGCTTCAACGAATCCTGGGCGAAGGCCGACCGGGTCATCATTACCGCCTGCGGCACCGCCTGGCATGCCGGGATTGTGGGAAAATACGCATTCGAACATTTTGCCCGCATCCCGGTGGATGTGGATATTGGCAGCGAATTCCGCTACCGCGACCCCATCTTTAATCCGGGCGACATTTTCATCATCATAAGCCAGTCCGGAGAAACGGCGGATACCCTCGCCGCCATGCGTATGGCTAAAAAGTCCGGCGCGCGCATCATCGCCATTACCAACGTGGTGGGCTCAACGCTCGCCCGCGAAGCGGACCTCGTCATGTACACCTGGGCGGGACCGGAAATCGCCGTTGCCTCCACCAAGGCGTTCACCACGCAACTCATGTGCGTGTACCTCATCGCGCTCAAATTCGGTGCCCTCCGCGGCTGTATCAGCGAAACGGAACTCGCCTATTATATCGACGCGCTCGAGGAACTCCCCGCCCAGGCGGAGAGGATTCTTTCCCACAAGGAAGACATCCAGCGGTTCGCCGCCGGTCACTTCAACAAGACAAAAGCCTTCTTCATGGGGCGCCTCTTTGACTACGCGATCAGCCTGGAAAGCGCGCTCAAACTCAAGGAAATAAGCTACACCCATTCGGAAGCTTTCGCCGCCGGGGAACTCAAGCACGGCCCCATCGCCCTTGTGGACGAGTCCACCCTGGTTGTGGCCATTTGCACCCAGCGAGCCCTCTTCGAAAAGATGGAATCGAATATAAAAGAGGTAAAAGCCCGTGGCGCGTCCATCATCGTCATTACCTACGACGACGAACACTTCTTCGACGCCGTGGCCGACGAAGTATTCCGGATTCCCTGCACTCCCGACCCGCTTACGCCCATCCTTTCGGTAATTCCCTGCCAGTTGTATGCCTACTACTGCGCCGTACAGCGGGGCAACGACCCGGACAAACCGCGCAATCTCGCGAAGAGCGTTACGGTTGAGTAAGGAACCGCGCCGGTGACACGGCGAGGATTTTTGGGTATACTCCCTTCATGACGAAGGACAAAATTGTAGTGCTGGACTTCGGGAGCCAGTATGCCCACCTGATAGCCAAACGACTCCGCCTTCTGGGGTTCTATTCCGAAATTGCCCTGCCCTCAGCGCCGATTACCGAACTGGAAGGGGCGCGCGGCGTCATCCTGTCCGGCGGCCCCTCGTCGGTCTACGAAAAAGACATTCCCCGCTTCAACAGCGACATTCTCAAACTCGACCTGCCCGTACTCGGTCTCTGCTACGGCCACCAGCTCATGGCCATGGAATCGGGCGGGACCGTAGCCCGGGCCGCGGTTGGCGAATTCGGCATAGCCCGACTCCATGCGACGGAGGAAGACGGCACTCCGCTCCCTGAAAGCCCCCTCTTTACCGGGCTTGATTTCCCCGCCCAGGTGTGGATGAGCCATCAGGACGCCGTTGCCACCCTTCCGGAAGGCTTCCGGGTTATTGGCCGCACCGCCGACTGCCCCTACGCCGCCCTCGAAAACACCGAAAAGAAACGCTGGAGCCTCCAGTGTCACATAGAAGTAAAAGACACCCCGCAGGGAGACCGGATTCTCGCGAACTTTGCGCAGATCTGCGGCATGGAAAAAAACTGGAGCCAGGACCAGGTGCTTGAACGCGTAATGGAAGAAATCCGCGCGCAGGCGAACCGTGACGGCCGGGAGCGTAAAGTGCTCCTCTTCCTCTCCGGCGGCGTGGACTCCACCGTGGCCTTCGCCCTCCTCAATACCGCGCTCGGCCAGGAACGCGTGCTCGGCCTCCATATAGACAACGGCTTCATGCGCAAAAACGAAAGCGCCATCATCGCCGAGCGCTACCGCGAAGCGGGCTTCACCAACTTCATGGTGGAAGACGCGAGCGAAACCTTCCTCGCCGCGGTCGCCGGCAAGATCGACCCGCAGAAAAAACGCATGGCCGTTGGCGAAACCTTCATCACCGTGCGCGACACCGTGGTTGCCCGGCTCGGCCTCAACGAAGACGACTGGCTCCTCGGCCAGGGCACGCTCTACCCGGACATCATTGAATCCGGCGGCAGCCAGAACGCCCACGTGATCAAAACCCACCACAACCGGGTGGACGGCATACAGGCCCTCATCGAGAAGGGCCTCATCATTGAACCCCTCCGCGATCTCTACAAGGACGAAGTACGCATCCTGGGGAAAAATCTCGGTCTGGACGACGAACTCGTGTACCGCCATCCCTTCCCGGGCCCCGGACTATCCATCAACGTGCTCTGCCAGGACGGAACCCCTGCGGACGAAGCCGCCCTTTCCCGCGCGCGCGAAGAACTTTCCCGCATCAATTTGGCCGCCGCCTTTCCGGCCTGCGATACCGCTTGTCCCGGCCGCACGCCCGCGCTTACCGCAACCGACGTACTCCCGGTCAAATCCGTGGGCGTCCAGGGCGACTACCGCACCTACCGCTTCCCGGCCGTTCTCCGGTTCGCGGATATCTTTACCGCCTTCCCCGCCTGGAGCGACCTCGAGGCTGCCTCGTCGAAGATTACCAACGCAAGCAAAGAAATAAACCGTACCATCGTGAACCTCTGGGAACGGCACGGAAAACCCTTTTCGCTCAGGGAAGGCTACTGTACCCGCGACCGGCTCGACCAGACCCGCGAAGCGGATGCCATCGTCCTCGAGGAACTCAAGAACGCTGGCTGGTATACCCGCATCTTCCAGCACCTCACGATTCACCTCCCCTGGGCCGCCGAAGGCGGACACGCCTCGATCGTCCTCCGCCCGGTTGTCTCGGAAGACGTCATGACCGCCCGCTTCGCCCACCTGGACATCGCCGTCCTTGAACGCATTGTTGAACGGATAAAGGCAACCGGTTTTGTGGATGCGATCTACTACGACATAACGAACAAACCGCCGGCCACCTTTGGCTGGGAATAGGAAAGACCGAGGCTCACAAAGGGCCGCAGCGCGCACTGGCCATTCTCACAGCCGTTCGAAGTAGTGGCCATGACAGGTGGCGATTGACGGGTTTTGAGGCTTTTTTTAAAAAACCAAGTTGACTATGAGTAACCGTCAATTAAACCGCACCTACTGCGGCGCGTAAAAGCATAGTATTCTTTGCTCCAGAAAATATGAACAGGAGCAAAGCGTGAAGCGATTTACCCAAAAACAGAAAGACGATCTTGTGCAAGGATACCTGCAAAGCGACATTTCCTGCACTGAATACTGCAAACAACATGATCTGCATCCGAATACCCTGTACCGATGGAAAAAGTAATATGAAACGAAGCCGGGTGAACAAGGATCGTTTGTTGAAATTACGCCAGCAGAATCTGTGTTGTCTGGCAACAAG